>LULW01000015.1_pt1 | contig 54229 bp, 80 predicted proteins | sample 729531 | NCBI WGS metagenome assembly LULW01 (sample SAMN03860279, study PRJNA289734) | marine metagenome | biome: seawater column; feature: ocean; material: water; isolation source: Red Sea water column Station 108 - depth 10m | place: Saudi Arabia: Red Sea | collected 2011-10-15 | depth 10 m | reverse complement strand
CCAGTAGCAATCTCTTTTAGGCGTAGATCGTTAACATAAGTTGCCATCTATCTTCTCCGACTTTTCGTCTTAGGCTTTGGCTTCTTCATAGACGCCACATGCTTCTTGAGCGCTTCAGCTTGCTTCTTGTGAGTTTTAGAAGCTTTCTCTAAACCCTTAATAACCTTTTTGACCCTTCGTACCATTAGGCTACCTCTTCCCAGTTCGCTGTTTGGCTTGTTGATACAGCCGAGTAATTTGGTGTCTGACTGTCCGATACAGCCGAGTAGTTTGCCGTTTGACCTGGTATGACAAGGCTCCAAACATTTGTTGTACCAGTTGCACCAGTAGCAGAAACGCCAGTGACAGCAACGACGGCACTGGCTGTAGTCGATACTGAACCCACTGAGCCAGTCGCTTCAAATCCGTCGACAGCGATATTGTTGTCGCACTTGAGCGTAACGGTGCCCACAGCACTCGTTGCAGATACGCCCGTGACGCTGACATCCGCATTTGCAGAAACGGAAACAGATCCAACTGTTCCAGTTCCCGCCACACCCGTAAGAGATACCGTAACACCCGTTCCCTCAACGATAGATACGGAACCGACCGCCCCCGTTCCAGAAACGCCTGTGATAGAAACATCTGCGTTTGCGCTGACTGTGACCGATCCGACCGCGCCTGTGCCAGCTTGACCCGTGACTGTGACAGGGATCTCTTCATTCCAAGCACCTTCGCCCCAAGTGCCTCTACCCCAGCCATTGACAATCGCCATTTATTAAGCAATGCGAATGATTGCGTTGCTTGCATCGGCAGTGGGAAACTGGATCGTAAAGTCACCAGCCGTGCTTGTTTTGTCACCACCAAACGCTAACGTGCAAACAGCTTTGTCTGACTGGGTATCGTTATAGATCAAGGCACCGTTTGCCGTGATCGTGCTCGAACTGAAAGTCAAATCTGCAAAGTCACAGAACGCTGTCGTGCCTGATGTTGTAGGCGTCACACTTGTCAACGCTGCGCCTGCCGCCGTGTACCCTGTTCCTGACACCTCGTTCGATGTCGTGTATGCAGTTGTGCTTGCATTCAAAGTTGCAGAGCTTGTGTACAACGCCAACTTAAAACTGTTACCAGAGGTAGCGGTGAAGTTGTGTGTTCCGACAAGTATCTCTTGCTTGAACGAAGTGCAAAGTGCAGATGTGATGCTCATGTAAGTCTCCGTATGATGTTTGCCAGATCAGGTTGTCCTTGAGCTTCAACTTCAGCAGCTAAAGTTGCACGGTCACTCTTGATCGCTTCTCGTATGTAATATCCAACTACATTATGTATGTGATCTTGAAACGCCAACGCCTGCTCCTTTATTAAAGGATGTGTGTTTTCTCCAACGCTCACGATTCTTTTTGTCGCTGCGTCTGTCCAAAACTCTGCGTCGTGCCCTCCGTTATCTGTCGTCGCAACTAACACAGTGCCGACATGACCTACTGCTGTCATCTAGCAGACCTTACAGCACCTGATCGGTAGCTGTCTGTTGTGCTGTAGCCTTCACCCAAAGCAATCAACTCCTGCATAGCGGAGTCGTATCTTGCTTGATACAACTGCATCAAATCAGGCTCACCCTTGAGGAAGGTGTATGCCTCAACTAGCGATCCATACAGCAAAGCGTTTTCAGCGTTTGACCCCAGCCAGCTTGTGCCATCTGAAGACACTGTGATCGACTGTGGCTCGTAAAAATAGTGTAGCTCGACGGTCAAGTTGCCACTCGGCGTTGGGCCGAGAATAAACGTCGTGTCATCAAAGATAGCGTAATGCTTGGGTATCCCAGTCGTTGACTCCACAGGATATGCTTGGCGTATGAAGTTCACATCTTTGAACATCAGATACTCATAGCCACTGTTATCCACAGCTAGAGAGTACGGTGCCAAAAAGTCAGATGGCGTCTCTAAGTAGCTGTTCGACTGCGTTGTGGTGCCCGTGACATTCTTTCTGAAGTTTGGCAACTGCACAGTCTTCAGTATGCGCTCCTCTGCCTGCGTAATGATCGTGGGCAGATTGTTAACGAGCGTAGTCTCGTCTGTCTCCAGATAGTCCTGTATCGCCTGCTTGAGCGTGGTGAACGTGAAGGCCATTAGCTTGTTATCACCGTGACTTTCCCGACGTGACCAACGCAGTCTAGCCCGACTTGGCCTACAGGATTAAACGACGCCAGTATTCTGCTTTCTTCCAAGCCTCGATCCGGCCTTGGGTTACGTAAAGCTTTTGGATCATCGACCTTTAGCCTGCCTAACTGCAACTGAGGCTGATCTGGATCTACAACGTCCCTGCCAACCAAGAACCCAGTGGGTCTCTGGTTCACTATCTCTGGTACCAAGTCTTTCAGCGGATACCTAAACCCAGTGAGATCGCAGTAACCAAACGCATACTTGCCTTTAGTAAATGAACTCAAAACGAATATCCTCCTGGTGACACATACAATGACGCCTTATTGCGATCTGAATCAGATGCCAACGTCCACTGCTCTTCGTAATCTGCCTTCAAAGCTTGCGCTCTAGCGCCTGCCGCTGGGTACTTCAGACTTAGCTGATACGACAACCCGCTAACCAAACACGGCAAGAACCTAGCTGGGATGTCGATGTTGTTGGATGCTGGGCTTCCTGCATCTTGCACCCGCTCCATGTAGTAATACCCGAACTGATAGGTCTCCTGATCGTCTGGCGTGGGCCACAAGTTGATCGTGATAGAGTCCACATTCTTTTCAACGTAATACTGTAACGGCTTGCTGCGCGTCAGCTTGTTGGACAGATTAGAGTATTGGCTCACCGATATGCGAGTCATAGACTGATCGAACTGTGAGTTCTGCTCACCAGCATCTGTCCTGATAAACGCCTCTACAATATCGAGCACCTTGCCATCTAGCTGGTACTGATTGCTACCAGCGGTGAGCGCCTGTGTAGCAAACTCTACAGACCACAGGTTCAGCCCTCTATTCTGCCACTCCAGCATCATTAGGTTCAGACTTCTGCGGGCAGTCTTGTAGTCATAACCGCTGCGAAGCTCTAGCCCAGCACGCTCAAACGCTTCTTCCATAGCATCGGAAAGATCTAGGTTAAATGTAAACGTGCCGCTTGTAGCCACTACGGCCTCCTAGCCTTTCGCTTCTTCTTGCTAACGCCTGCCTCATTCAGAGCAATGGCGATAGCCTGCTTTCGATTCTTTACTTTTTTACCAGAGCCACCAGCCTTCAGCTTGCCTTCTTTGAACTCCTTCATCACCTTTTTCACCTTCGCCTGCTTCTTCTTCTTGGCTGGTGAACTGCTGATCTGCTTCTTCATCTGTGCTCTGCTGATCGGCATTACTTCTTCCCAAACTTCTGCTTTTGCGATTTAGGAGGACTTTTCTTGCTACCACTAGGGCCGCTCCAAAAAGTCTTGTTTGCCCAGTAGGCGGCACTTGTCGGCCCCTTGGCTATATTCTTGGCGTGCCTAGCCTTGAAACTCTTACGGGCTTCCTTGGAATAGTTGTGGCCCATCTTCTGATCACCAAAGCGTATGATCTTTATTTTCTCGCCATCCCTGACGGCGACCACTGCTTTCTTCGTGGGATGCTTTGGTGTTCTCTTAACTTTGTTCAGTCCAGTCAGGCCGACCTTTTTCAGCCTGTTCTTCTCAGCATCGGTCAAACTCATTTGCGATGCCTCGCTGTTTTCTTGGCTATCTTCTTGGGCTGCTTGGAGTGCTGCTTTCCTTTCTTTGTGTCTGCCCGTTTCTTTCGGGAAGTGGCAGCGTACTCCTTGTCCGATAAAGCCTCTCTAGCCTTCTTCGGGAGATACCTCTCACCTGTCGCCTTCTTTCCTTGTGTAGACGGTTTGCCTGACTTGGTGCCCCAGTCTTGCTTCGTCCACTTCTTTAATGATTTTTGTGATTTCTTGAGAGCCATTACTTACCCTTGTACTTGGCGCTCTTTCTCTTTTTGCCATCAGATCGAGCGATCAGGCCGCGAGCCTTTGCTTGCGCTTTCTCACTAGCACCCAGCTTCTCACCGCGCTTTAGTTTCTTTTTGATCGTTTCAACGCTTGCTACCACTATCCTTGCCCCTTTGCTTGCGGATGGCCTCTTTACCTTTCCTAGCAATCTCTGCCTGCCTTGGTTTTTTAGCAAACTTAGCCCGCTGCTCCAAGACAGTTAGGATCTGTATCTTTCTGGCAAAAGGCTTGCGTATCTTCTTGACCTTGGCAACAGTGTCTCGCGCATCCTGAACCGTTGCGTATTTGATCGGCACAGTGTCTTTAGGATTCTCATCGGTATACAAACGGCGACCACTGCCCTTGGGTTTCTTGCCTGTTCCGACTTTGGGATCTTTCTTTGGCACGCTGTTCGTATATCAGGCTAATCCCTGTAGCCGCCCCCAGCTTCTTTATAACGCTTCGCCAGCATCTGCGCTTTACGCGCAGACCACTGACCAGGGCGACCGCCCTTTCCACTAGCTTTGATTTGGTTGAAGAGCCTCTTACGCAAAGCTGGCTTCGTATAGTTACCAGCCTCGTTGACGCGAGATTTACTCTTCTTCTTTTTCTCAGCCATATTAGAAATGCTTCCTAACTTGCATGACGATGTTATACACGTCTCCACTAGAGTGACCGACAGTCGTAAACTGTATGTCACCCGTCACACCAGAACCCGCATTGTTTGGGATGCCAGTGAAATCAGTGAAGTCGAGCGTATCTGAAAAGTCTGCGTTCAGTTGCCAAGCCAATACATCAGATGATGCATCAAAGAAAATCTTCACACCCATACCAATGGTTGAGTAGTAGATCTTTTGGATGGAAACCTTCGTGCAAGCCGCACCAGTCATAGGGTCAACAGCCAGTGCAGACACATCAATCTTAGTAACGGCAGACTCGCCTGAACCGTCGCTCACATTAGAAAAGCGGAAGATGGCTGTGTTGCCATCGTCCTGTATGGTTTGTGTAGCTACAGCATCAGCCATGATTGCCTCCTACTATTGATCGGCAAATGCAGGTGCAGTTGTGCTCGTAACATTCCCGAAGATTTGATAGTTCGTCGTGTTCAAACCAACGATGGTTACATCAAATCCAGCAGGCACATTCAACTGTATGCTGCTGTTAGAGTTGCCATCAGAGAATACTGAACTCACCTCGTTACCATCCGTATCTAGGAAAGTAACACCACCAATATAAAAATTAGTGTTGCCGGGAGTAAGAATAAGCGCGTCCGTAGCATCAGCAGCGCCACCAGCGTAAACAAACCTAAAAACAGATCCAGCAATAGGAGCCGGAAGCGTATAAGTATTATCTTGACCACCGTCTGGAACCAGCAGAATTCTGCCGCTGTGGGTTGCGTTAGTTAAGGTTACGTCTGCATCAGCCAAGCTGACTGGGCCGTCGCCCAAAGTTGCAACCTCAGTGATAGCCCCAGTGGTCGCATTTTTACTGATCGTCTTAAAGGTGCTTTCGGATCTGATAGCACCAGAGAAAGTTGTATTAGCCATTATGTTCTCCTGTCTTGGCTAGTGTCAGCGTTCCACGTGGAACATCTGTCAGGAAAAAAGGAGTGGCCCCGAAGGGCCACCCAAAGTGCTCTAGCTAGAGCCTGGTGATCCGTAGATTCCAAGTGGGTCAGACACTCCAAAAGAGTATCTTTCCCTGGCTTTGTATCTCACGTTACCAGTATCGAAGTCACCGTCCATAGACGTTTCTAGCGGAGTACGCTCGAACATCTTCATGCCATTCGGTACATCAGTGATGATGAAGAAAGCATTGCTATCAGTCAGGTAGTGATTGACTGCGTAGCCTTCTGGGATCGCACCCATGTTACGAATCGCGTTGATGTCGTTATCCGCCGTTCCAACTCGCTGAGTGGTTTCTAGCAGACGATCTGCTGTAAACATCAGTGCGGGGGGAACAATCAAACGACGTGGACGTGCAGCAATCAGAAGGCCGCGCTCATCTGTGAACGCAGCGATCTCAATGACCGCATTTTCCAATGACGTTTCGTTAAGGTCAGCACCCGTAGATGGACGGTTGGAGTTGGTTCCACCGTTTACTAGGGGGTGTGAAGCATTGAAAAGGGTTACGCCATCTCCAGATTGGAAGGTGTCGAAACCATTGTTCAGCGGGTTTGCCGCTTTAACTTGCTTGGTGTAAGCCATAGCGCGAGACAGCGCCTTGGTATAACGAGCAGAAAGAGAATCGTAGAGATTATCTTCCATGGCCTCCTCCGTAATGGCGAAGCCCATCGAAATTGTCTCGTGATTATACCTGGCTGTAAAAGACTCTTGTGCTGAGTCGTAGCTCGTTGCCGCACCCTCTGCCTTAACAGGAGCCGCCGCAAAGCCTGACAGCTTCACCTCTTCCTCGAACGAACGATCAGAGCTTTCAGTCTCATAAATGAGAGTGTGCTCGTCTTCGTATTTTTCATACTCCAACCCGAAAAGGGCATTAAGCCCCGGAAGGAGTTCTTTCAGCATTTGCGCTCTTGAAATTGCCATTGCCTATTACTCCTTACACGCCGAGTGCAGTTTCGTATGCGTGACTCAGAGGCAGATAGGTAACAATCACGTCAGTGAAAGAATCACCAACAGAGCTTGATGGCCCATCTACGAAGTCAACGATACGCAGTGGTAATGAGTTAGTCGTAGCAATAGTGCTAGCATCTATAGCATTTTTGCTTCGACCGATTGAGGTTGATCCGGCGGTGCTTACCGCTGATACGTTGTTGCCCAATCCAGTTTGTGCGATGGAGCCATCACCCTGCATACGGAACAACAAGTCAGGATCATCGACAACATAACCAACGATATCGTCCGCTGCGGTAGATGCAGGGAACTGTTGGTTAAATGTCTTTTGGTTGGTGCTTGGATCAGTGTAAGCGCAGCCTACAAAGATACCAACCGTGCCAGCAACAACAGCAGTTGTTACTGCGGCTTTTTCGAGAGTGCCAGCCGCAACCAGCTTCACGAAGTCACCGTAGAAAATAGCGGTGCCATAACCACTTGCAATCTTGATGTGGCGAACCTTACCCGTAAAAGAGCCGCTCGCACTCAAGGTATCAACTGGTTCAGCACCCATAGGGGTAGCAGAAGTAGCCATAATGTGGCCTCCTAGTTAATAACCACTAACCCTGCTAAAGGTTAGTTTCTTCCAAAAGTAGTCCTAGTGCTACGCTCTGGATTAAGCATAGGCATTCTAGGGTCACTCTCTCGCAGATAGTTGTTATCAACCGATGACATCTGATTAGACGCGATATCTTGGAAGTGCTTCGTTCTAGCTGCCATAAGTTCTTCTGGAGCTTTACAAAGCAGCAATCCGCCAACCTCAATGTTGCCCTTGAACTGAGAGCCTATATCAGACTCCAGCATCAGTTCAGGATGATCTTCAGCCCTCACAGGCTCCCATCCTTCTCTGAACATCTTGGACACATGCGTGTTGTCGGACTGACCCAAAAGCGCCGTCTTGATCCATCTGAACACATAGCCATCTTGTGGCTTTGGATCAGGCAAGATCGAGGCAGGCTTCCAACTATCAGTCGGTCGTTGCTCTACTGTTCGAGTAGTGTTCGTTCTTGGTGTGCGCTCTTCAGACATTACGAGGACTCCTTTGCGAGTTGCCTCGCGTACTGTTCAGGGGTTAAACCCAATCTCTTAGCGAGGGAGAGTTGGGTAGACGTTAGCCGTACTTTGCGCGGTTTAGCACCGTTGCTCCTTGCGGAGGGTGCCACCACCGTCGGGGGTTGATTGACAGTCACGGTCGCGTCACGCCCATCTAGGTCGCCTTCATCCTGCCAATCATGTTCTGGGAAAGCCTGTCGCAGCCGAGTGTCTATCTGTCGAAAGTACTCTTGGCTGTTAGGCTGTATGCCACGCTTTATCAATGCGGCATGGGTTCCATACGCCAGGCTAGTCATCTCTTCATAGCCATCTTGCATGAACCAACTATTCTTTTCGGCCCACTCTTGGGCCTCTGGTGATACCTGCGGTGCAGCTTGTTGCTGAACATTCTGAACAGCTTGCTCAGCGATTTGCTGCTGATAGCCCTGCTGTTCGTGTTGTTCACGCTGCGCTTGTTGTGATGCGAGGTTGTTCTCGTATCTTTCCGCTTCTGACAACTCTGCCTGTGCTCGCATCAATCGCTCTTGAGCACCAACAACGTTATCGGTATCACCCTCTTCGTAAGCTTTCTTGTAGCTGTTCCTAGCCTCCTGTAAAGCAAGCTCTGCGCGTTGCTTAATCTGAGAAACAAGTGCTGCCTCGCCCCGGTTGATAAGAGCTTCATTCTCTTGGTTCTTGCGACTAAGCTGTTCAGCAACCCGCACAGCTTCTTCACGCATCTTTTCAGCAGCTTCACGCTTTCTGCGTTCTTCGTGCTGTTCATAGCGCAGCTTGTTGATCCGTTTCTGAACTTTTTCGCTGTAACCCGAAAGCTCTTCATCATCAATATCATCAGAAGCCGCTTCCGCCTTGGGCGGCCTACGGTCTTCCTCTGCGCGATCATCGATGATCTCTAATTCAAACTGACCGTCATCATCCACGATATCGTTGGACTTCTTGCCAATCTGTGTTCTGACACCAAAGAACTTCTCCTCGGCGCTAGTCATTTGCTCCTGATCGGAGTCGAGTTGTGCTTCGCTCATACCTTCAATATCCCCCTTGGATCTTCAACAACCGCCTCGACTGAATCATCGTTGATCAACCGAAACTCTTTGCCATGCACCTTAAACCGTGTGCCGGAGTAAGATCTCATCAGGATAAAGTCACCCTCCTTACACAGAGGCCCAGACGGGAATCGGTTAGGATCATTGTAAGCATCGGCTCCAAGCTTGAGAACCATGCCAACAATAGACCCTACCTCTTCGTCATGCAGAGTTTTGGCGGCTTTGAGTATGCCCCCCTCTGTCATTTCATCCGGCTCTGGTAGAGCGATTAACAGTTTGTAACCTCTAGGGTCAGGCAACTGTGCAGCCTTGCGAGTCTCTTCATCCTCGTTCGTTGTGTCTATCGATACGGAGACCGCACCGACATCACCTTTTGCTAATGCTTCAGACATTAGTTAGTTCCTATGCACTGGAAAAAAGCGTCCAGAGTCGCTAATACCGCAATCGCGGTGAATCACTCCTGCTCGTAACGAGACTTGAGATCAAGTATCTCACGCTCCGCTAAAGCTAAACCTTCGATCACGCCACACGCTTTGGCGTATTCGCTGTAATCTTTACACGCTCCACCACTGATGTGGTCTGCGTATTCGTTCATCTGCTTTCGTATTACGTCCTTCAAGTAATCAAAGACGTTATCACCATTAGTCATCTAATACTTCTTTTGCGATCTCAATGCCAGCTTTTAATCCTTCGATTTGATCTTTGGATTCTCTGTCAGCGATCTTAATACCTAGCCGTGCAGACTCTATATCGGCCTGCTGATCTAGCCTTTGCTGATCCAAGTCTGCTCTTGCAGCGGCCTTCTGGGCATCAAGCTGCAATCTGCCAAGCTCTGACTGTGCCCTTGTTTGCGCCTCTAGCTCCTTGATTTGCAACTCTTTTTGCTGCATTTGGATCACAGGATCTTGCGCCTGCTGTTGTGCTCTTTGGGCTTGTGCCTTTTGCTGGTTCACACCCTTGAGTTGCTCTGCTGCTTGGCCTGCAAGCCTAGAGATTCTGAACTCAATATCCTCTGGCAGTGGCTCGCTAGGCGGTGGCAACTCGAAGCCTAGCTCTTGTTCGATCTGCGCCCTGTACTGGAAGGCCAAATGTTCTTGAACGTGGGCAGATAGCTCTGCCATTGCCTTCTTTGCGTTTGGACTCTTCGACATGATCTCCAAAACGGTTGGATCTTCTGCCAAAGACTTGTGCGCCTGTATGTGTGCTTCGTGATCTTGGTAAGCAAACGCCTTGACCGGCTTACCATTGATGATATTCATGTTTTCAGTGATCGGATCAGTCGGCTGCTGGTCATCATCCGTCGGAACAATCTTATCTGCGTCCCGAATATTCAATATTTCCAGCATTTGCCGGTGCAATAACGGCATGTCGTACATTTCTGGCGCTTGTTGGGCCAATTGTAGTGCCGCTTGGTACTGCATAATGCGCTGAGCCATGGTTCCAGCGTTAGGATCGCTCACTGGAATGATATCTACCCTGTCATCGAAGTCCGAAGCCACCAATGGCTCCTTATCTTCGTCGTATGGGTACGCTTGTGGCCCAAAATCACGAACGATATTCGATAATAAGCGTAATTCTGCCCTCATAGAGGCGTGCATACGCGCCTGAACGGCGCTCATCACCTTCATAGAGCGTTCTAAGATGGCTAATGTAGTGCCAACCGGCGCTTCTGCGTTCATATCCGCTGCTTTTACGTCAGCAGCAGAGGCAAAACGCCGTCCTTCCTCCACAATGTCGCCCATAAGCTGGTATAAAACCGTGCTTGGCTCTTTGTAGGGCAAGAAACTGATGTTTTCTTTGATCGTTCCGCCCGGAACGTCCACATCTCGGAACTCACCAGGCATAATCGGGGTGTCATCACCCTTGATTCGCAGTCCTCTAGCCTTCAAACCACCAGGAAGGTTCGCCAAAGTGCCTGCATCAACCAGTTGTCGCAGCAAAGAGGTGGCAGATTTAGCCAATCCACCGATCATGTGGATCAAACCGAAGCCATAAAACCCTAATCCAGGCATATATTGGTAGTGAACGAAGTGCTCGCGCTTCATTTTGCGCTCATCACTCTCATACCAGTTACGTCTGATGGACAAAATCGTGCGTGATGACTGATCAATCGTCACCACATACGGTAACATGATGCCGGTAGGCTGACCTTTCTCGGTATCCTCAAACCCTGGCAGGTCTAAATTGACGTGCATCTCGAGGATTGTGTGCCGATAGTCCATATCGTAGTTGGCAGAGTCACCCGTCAACTCGTTATATTTCTTTTCTATCTCGTCGTAGTCTGGAGATGGGGCAGGTAACTCCACATCCAGATAAAATCCTGCCACCTGAAGCTTGCGAATCTCATTCGAGCTACGCTTCATCACATGCGTCGAACGTTCACAGGTCGCCAGATCGCTGGCACCATAGCTGACAACAAAGTCTTCAGCCGGTACAAACATACTGCAAGGGCGTCCCATGTTGGGATCGTAGTAAACCTTGCGGAAAGCGGAGCCACCAAGAGGCAGAGAAAACAACATACGCTCTGTCTCTGAGCGATACTCGGTCATCTTCTCAGTCAGCAAATAGTTCAGATAGTCTTGAACACGGTTTGCTTGGTTTTCTTTCTCGTTGGTAATGGTGCCAACGACGGAAGTTTTGACAGGGCCGCTGGCGGGGAACAACTCCTGTATCGCCTGTGACTGAAACTTAATCACCGACTCTGTAAGCAGCGGGTGGAACACCCCACAAGCACCGTCCCACGGCGTTGTCCTGTCTTCGTGCTTCAGCCCTAAAAGATCCAAACCCTCAACGTAGGTGCGCTCCCAATCAGAACGGCTTTCTTTGTCTGACTTGAAAGAGCCAATCAGATCAGTAGCGATACCGTACAGTTCGCCCTCATCGATGAACTCAGCAAGGTTGGCATCGTGAGGAACTGCGCCCATGGGCAACACATCGGGATCGAAATCAATCAGCATCCCGCCATCTTCTGTTTCTATAGAAACAGCTTCAGGATTAACGATCTCTATCTCTAGGTCTGGCTCATCGCCGGTTCCCTGAGAAAAGATCGTGTCTGGCGTAGCCAGAGGGCGATCAATAGCCATCTATCCGTTCTTCGTGAACTTCTGAGTTCGAGCCGCACCAGAGCCACGGGCAACGGTGTTTCCTCCGTTCTTTCGATCCATCATGGTGGCACCGCCATTCGCCATCATCTTGGGAGACATTCTCACACCATCCTTGGTCATCATGCTCATGGTTTTGCCGCCACCCATCATCTTGCCTTTACCATCTACGGTGAAGGAGGGCACCATCTCACCTGTCCTGGGATCTTTAGACATAGGCATTTTTGTGCTTTTGCCAGATGCCATCATCTTGGTAGACATCTTAGTCTTCTTGCCACCAGCCATGCCCATCTTGGTTCGTCTTCCGCCAGCCATACCCATTTTGGTTTTCTTGCCACCGGCATAACCCATCTTGGTTTTTTTGCCGCCAGCGTAGCCCATTTTAGACTTCTTCTTCATCGCCTGCTCCTGCATAGAGGTTATCGAATACTTGATTTACATCTAACGTGTAATCTAAATCAGATTTGCTGTAGTGAATGTGCTGCGATGGTCTGAAGTCTGGGGCACCTTCGCCCACCTCGAACCACGCAGGATGCGTCACTCTAACCCGATTGTTGGGCAAAGCAACGATGTTTCCTGTCCACGGCCCTGCATCCAAAAGCTCCATCACATGCGACTGCTTGTGTTGTGCAGGATCATCCGCGATCTCATTGTTGGTGTAATCCACGGTGAACAAATACTTAGCCGGATACATCTCACCATCAATCTTTGCCAGCCAAGGACACGGCGTACACCGATCAAGCACATACACTGAGTGCTCTCTGGAACTGCAATCCCAAGGCTGCGCTGCCCATGTGGGCATTGGGTCAGGCCACTCTTCTAACGGCGTATCAGCAACCAAACCCGTAATCGGCATCCTTGCCCACATCGCACCGCCATGAACATTTGGTTCATCGCTATCGTAGGTTTCTGCCCCGGTGAATATCACCTGGAAACTCAAGCTACGACACGGCATGGTGGTTACAGCGATTGCCATCGCATGTAAGAACTCACCGTGATACTTGATGTGGTTGTGTGTGTATTCCTTCCTAACCCAGCACTTGAAGTACGGGATGTTGCTTTGCAAAAAAGCCATTAATAGTAGTTCGCTTTTCTTGAGTAAAAGGGTTCGTCTTCTTCGTCCGAGCTTAGTTTAAGAAAGCCACCCTGACGGAATCTAAGCAGCGCCTGTGTCGATGAGTCCACAAGGTCATCGTGTTCGCCAGAAGGAAAAGCAGCGAACTCCTCGATCACTTCTTCAGCGAATCGAGTACCAGGTGCCCACACTATGCCGGATGCAAACAGATCCGCAACAGCATTCACCCGTGCAATCTTATCGTTGCCACGGGACGGAGTGTATTCCGAAACAGGTATCCCCATCGCTCGTAGCTCAAATATCAGCGGCGTACCGGCAGCTTTTGCCTCCACGATAGTGGCATCAGGTTGCCAGTCCACATAAAACTCTTGGGCTGCTTTCTTGAGTTCCGGGAACTCTAGGCGCTCTTTGAAAGCATCCAGTAAAATAATGTTAGGTTGGGTAACCCCCTCATCGTCGGGCCTGTAGAAAACGCCCCACGTTGTGCAAGCCGAATAGTCTGAGCGTTGTGTTTTTAAAAACGCCGTATCCCAAGACTGAATGATGAACTCACAGGGTGGTGGTCTTTCCTCTTGCCACTCCTGCCACCATTCTCGTTTGACCAGCGCACCCTCCTCGGAAGTGGGGTTCTGCTGATACTGGGCATTCCATTTCGGTGCCGGTAATTCATTACGAAGCGCGGTCAACTCCTCTAGCGACCAAAACTCCGGCCACAGGGCTTTGCCTGATGGCATGATTGCGGGAAACTCAATCACCTCCCACTCATCCACACCGGCACGCTGCACCGATGATTTTATAATCTGTCCTGTCAGATCCCGTTTGTGCCAACGGGTCATCACTACAATGATCGCGCCACCAGGCTGTAAACGCTGACGTGGGCCTGATGTGTACCAGTCATACACTCGATCAAAGACGCCTGCATCTGCACTCTGGCCTTCCTGCTCAGAATGCGGGTCATCGATGATCAACAGATCCGCACCTTTACCAGTCACGGCACCACCTACACCAATAGCGAAGTATTCACCGTTCTTGCTGGTGCTCCATCGACCAGCAGCCTTGCTATCAGATCTCAGACCTAAACTCGGAAAGACCGACTTATAGTCATCACTATCGACCAGGTTTCGCACCTTACGACCAAAACCCACAGATAGCTCAGCAGTGTGGGCAGTCTGGATGATCTTCTTCTCCGGGAAGCGACCTAGAAACCAAGCAGGTAACAGATACGAAGCAAACTCTGATTTGGTATGCCTCGGCGGCATATTCACGATCAGTCGTTTTAATTCACCACTAGCGACACGTTCAAATGCGCTTGCCATGATCTTGTGGTGCCTGCCTTCAATAAACGCAGGCCATACATACTTGGTGAACCCCATGAAGCTGTCACGCGCAGCCTCCCGCTTCTCAGACTCTTCGAGATCTTCTAACAGAGAAAGGATTTCTTTCTGCTCTTCGAGCGGAAGATTAGGGAGTGCTTCTAATAGCTTTGCGTCAATCCGCTTTGACAAAATCACTCCAAGGGATTTGTCGATAGCTATCGATAGAAAGCTTTCGATCTGAAAGCTATCTCGAATACTGCATCGGCCCCGACCACCCCACAGGGGCCGTCGTAAGCCTTTAGGTCGAAAGCTATCTATAGTCAACTATAGGACATTTTAGCAGACTCTGCGACTTGACAACGAATGTCAAGGCTATCGCTAAAATTTTTTAAAAATTTTTTTGCGGCCTGGGACTCCTGGCACCAAAGTATACAAAAAATGGGTCGCTATTCGTGGTATGTGTTAGTTGTCAGAAAAATGGGGTAGTCGTTTGTGTGGTTTACTATGTATATGTATGCATACGCGCGTGTGCGTACAGGGGGGTGGGGGTGTCGCAACGTAAGCCAGTCGTCAGGAAAACGACCCCTCACATTAACCGTTATGATTCGTGGGTCGTGTGATGCTAACTGTTGTATTTAGTGCAGCGGTTTGCCTTCTGTCTGACGATCACTGTTAGCCTCGGCTAGCCTGCGTTCTATTTCTGCGGCTACCTCGTCCGGTGATCTATCGTTTGTTTCGACTACTTGCTTGTCGCTAAACATTGCAACAGTGCGGCCCAACAATTGTGCAGCTTGCAATTGTGCCTGTGTTGGTTCGTCTCCAGTTTTGGGATCGATACCGTCCTCTACCCAAGCCCTTAACTTATTCGTTACCAGTTGCCTATCGTTCACGGCAACTCGTGCGATAGAAGCTACTTTCTGCTGGGTTATAGCCTCCACCCTTGCGGTAACCTTGGGGAGTTTCATCAGCCGACTAGCCTCACTGTGTACCGTTGATGCCTTGCCGGTGCTATTGAAAGCTTCCCTATATGCCGTCGATTGATCGCTGCCCCCAGCCACTAACTGGCAAAACCTTTCCTGCTTACTTGTGAGTTTATCCATTGCACCGAACCGCCCTATATAGTGGCACCAATCCTATAGCCCCAAATACCCCACAAACAGACCACATCTAACGACCCACATTAAGTGGCGCTTCGTGTAAACTCTGCCTTCGTCAACACTTTTTACCCTGATCGGCAAAATTCCCACAGGCTACTTTTCGTAATACAAACAACAACTTACGAATCATGACCAACAGGAATATAACCCTTTCTCATAATTCGCGGTACGTTCGTCGTGATTCGTGATCTCTTGAATGCCAACGGCGACGGGGAGCCGACTGAATCCCGCCACTCAACAGGGTGTAAGCGAGTCCTGCAACGGGCAGCGCTGCCGAGTGACCTTCCCAGACTAGGCAAGTTCTGGTGCTAGATAGACGCGACACTGCCGTACCGGACGGGCAGCCAGTGAAGCGGTAGGGGAAACCCTTTTGCAAGCCTAGCAGCGCATAACAAGCGTGCAGCCTAAACCGGTGTTGAAGCCTAGGGTTGAACGGCTAGTGAAGTGAGTCCCGTACGGGCAGCACTGCTAGACCGGCCCGACAGCGTGCCATCGGCCAACGAACTGCGAGAGATGTTGTTTTACCAGAGCGCACTAGCAATCGGGCTAGTGCTTTCGAGTGAACCAACAAAGCAAAACACAACGGAGAAAATCCATGGAACTAAATGACCACATAGCATTCGAGGATCTAATGATCGAGCAGGAAATCGAGACCGCAGGTCTCACCGACCTAGTCGAGGCGAAGGTAATACCAACGGAAGAACTCGACCGAATACTTAACGAACTTGGAGTGTAAGCAATGACCTATGAAGTAGTGACAGCAGACCGCACCTTTGGCGGCTACCTAAATAATACCGAGTACAGCGTGCGAATCGAGAAAGATAGCGAGCGTTTCTATGTCCTCAAATACATAGATGACGAGCACATCGGAACGACTCGTATCTCGATTGCTCAGCGTGGGGAACAGGGAGCACTGAAACAAGCGCGAATATATGTGGACGAGTTTCTCGCCACATGCAGCAACTGGCGTTACCGAAGATCCCCTAAGTAACTGTCGAAACCGCTCCGGCGGTCTGCATCGATTGGCCCCGATGCACTGATGAGACAGGCCACCGAATTCTATAACCAACGGAGAAATCCTATGCTGAACAAAGCATATCTAAACGACGAACTGACAGAAGAACTAGGTTACGACCTGTTCAAAGTCAACAACGATATAAACGGTAACCCGCGTTACGTGATCCATTTTCTGGCATTCGCCAACACATACGACGAAGCGCACGCCATCGCAAAATCTATCGGCTTTCAGAAGTACCGAGGCAAAGACTTTGGCGGCGGTTTCGTTGGTCAAAGCTACAGCGTCCAAGGCACCGCGCAGGACATCATCAGAGTGAGAAACAAGTAGGAGATTCTAACGTGAAGAAACAAGCAAACAAATTCAATCAGATCACCGAGACGATCATCAAACAGATGGAGACCCACGGCACCAACTGGACAAAGCCATTCACCGATGGTCAGGGCGGTATGCCGCGCCGGGCATTCGATGGGCGCAAGATGTACCGAGGCATCAACATACTGATGCTGGGCATGTGTGGCGGCTACTGGGCCACCTATGACCGATGGCAGCAAGAGGGATACCAAGTCCGCAAGGGCGAGAAATCCAGCACCGTGTACTTCTGGGCAGAACGGAAGAAAGAAGACCCAGAGACTAAGGAAGAGGTGAAGTTCTGGGTGTTCAACTCATACCATGTTTTCTCTGCTGATCAACTAGAAGTGGCTGGTGTGGCATGTATGCGCCGAGTCAAGGGCAGCAAGAAAAAAGAGCAGTTTATCAGCAAGGCATGGGTGAACCCCAACCCCACCGAGTTCAATGACGAGACTGAAATAATCCAGGCAGCAGATGAGTGGATCAACGCAACAGGTGCCGACGTGCGCCACAGTGCGAAGGGTGCAGCGTACTACTCACACGCCGACTTTATCCACATGCCGAACCGTGAGCTATTCCTTGGCAGCGAGACCGCTAGCCCAACGCATTGCTATTACTCAACATTCTTTCACGAACTAACGCACTGGACGGGTGCCTCGCACCGACTGAGCCGTGAGAAGGGTCACAAGTTTGGCGACAAGAAGTATGCATTCGAGGAGCTTGTCGCTGAGCTAGGCGCAGCGTTTCAGTGCGCTTTGCTGGGCATCTCGATGGAACCCAAGCCAGACCATGCCGAGTATCTCGCCAACTGGCTGACCTGTTTGAAAGAGCAGCCCAAGGCTATCTACAAGGCAGCATCACTGGCGCAGCAGGCGGTGGACTACATCGCCAAGTGCCAACCTATCAATCAAGAGGAGGCCGCGTAGCGGCCCCAGAGGTAGACAAATGATCTTAACTGACACTAACGGAAAACGCTGGAAGCTCCACGCTCGGCTGAGCGGTGAGAGGTATCAGATATATCCGAACCACTCACAATTAAATCTTAGCGAAGAGGACGGCGACCGTCCGACTACTGGCCTAACAATACCCGACCACATTGCCGACGAATGGATTGCGGGCAGGGTGAGAGTCAAAGTTGATTAAGGAGAAAAACATGCACACCTATCTTTCAGACGATCAGATCGACCGCATGGCAGATGCAGCGGTCACAACATACGAAGTCGGTTGCGACTGGAACGGGGCGTTACAGGCAGCGATTGAATACAGCCTCGATGAGTACGGCATACGCCCTCGAAAATCAGCGGCATTGCTGGCACTGAAGCTGGCTAAAACTAAATGGCAAGGACGGGTGATGGCAGTGAAGCGTGCCATCGCTAATCAATAAGGAGAACAACATGGTAGTAACAAAAGAAAACTCACCAGTCTTTGATGGCATATGGCACTCAAGCAATGGTGATGCCCACGTCATACCAGAAGCTTGGATGCTTTGCCCTAGATGCAATGGCGAAGGCAAGCATGGCAACCCCGCATTCGATGGCATGAGCATGTCTGAATTGCATGAGCAGGATCACTGGGACGACGACTTCGTAGATGGCTATATGTCAGGACGCTATGACGTTACCTGCGAGGAGTGCAAAGGACGCACCACCGTCAGAGGGTACAACCTATCGAAGCTCACACCAGAGCTTCTCGAAGAATACTTTGCAGACGTGCGAGATATCGAAACCCAGCGATACGAAGATTGGAAAACATATCAGGCGGAGATGGGATACCGACCCTACTAACAACAGGAGAAAAACATGAGAGAGAAAATCAAGTCCCTGACCTTGAAAGACTTAGTAAACATCGTTGAGCAGACGATAGATCACTACGATCTAACCCTGCCAAATTCATATCGAGTCGCTGAGTTGAACCAACTTAAAAGGTTAGCCAACGATCCAAACATACGGCCCGAACCCACCGAACTGGACTTAGCTAGATTCGATGTGCTCATTGATTACATGCAAGACCAAATCATTGATCAGCAAATTGACCGAGTTGTTGCGACTCGTTGCTCGTGATACGTTATACTAAACACACAACAGGAGATCCAATGATGGGCGTTAAAAAAATAAATGGGCAATTCAATAATTTCGTTTGTGCCGGAGACACCATACGCGACAACGTAAATGGATGGGGTGTGCGTGTTTCTGTTTTGCATGACAGTGACTACCACATTGACGATGACGATATGCACAGTGAAAACCAAGCGTTAACAGGGCTGAATGAGGAAGCACACAAGAGCCTTATGGCTGCGAGAACGTCATGGTTTAGGAATGACTGGTTCTATGGAGGAGTTAGTGTCTCTATTTATCGAGAAGGTGTTGAGTTGGCAGAACAATCTATTTGGGGCGTGGAGGTTAATTACCCTAATTCTAACAACGAATATCTGATGGAGCTTGCTAACGAACTATTAGAGGAATGCTTTACAGAAGCGCATCACAAGATAGAAAAACTTTCGGCTTTTGCCACACAACAGGAGATCCAATAATGAACTACAAAACAAGACGATTCTTTCGAGACCTGACGCGAGGACTGAAGATCTTCGCAGCATTCATGATGAAGATGGCGGCAGCGATTCTATTACTATTTGTTGGCGTTTTCTTCACCCACTACGCATTTACCACCACAAGCATCGATGACCTGCGCTTTGGCGTCCTGGCTATGAAGTTCATGGGCCTTGCGTTCTGCTCGATCTCAGCAGGCGTGATGTTCATAGCAGTGCGTGATTTTGATGATGACGCACGATTCTATTTTGGAGGGCGATAATGGGAACGATAAACAACAAGCTGGAGCATTGGTTACCAGATCACCTGCGAAATCTTGAATGGTATTTAACGTGTGACTATCAAAGCGTCAATACATTCAGCGCCTGCTATTGCTTCAATAGTGAAGCATCAAAAGACATGGTACTGAGACGAGAGATCAAGGAACTAAAAGAATATCTTTATGCGACCACAGGCATGAATTACGGAGGGCGTTAGCTATGAAGTATCAACAATGGGACGCAAGTGTTCGAGGCTGCAAAACTTTCAAGGATGACTGCGTTGTGAGGTCACTCAGCGTTGTGCTGGGTAAGCCTTACGCCAGAGTGTTCACTGATCTAATGGGGATTGGTCAACTCATGTGGGCCTTTCCCAATCACGACAAAGTTTGGATCTGGTATGCCGAGGATCAAGGGCTGGTCAAACGTAAGCCACCCCGCGATGACAACGGCAAGCTGATCAAACTCAGCGACTGGGACTACAAAGGCATAGCCATCGTCCGCAATAGCGGACACCTCACGGCAGTCGAGCACGGCTACCTGATCGATACATGGGACTGCCGCTATCGCCCAGTCAACAGCTACTGGGAGACAATCTGATGGATAACTACTCAGCCGAGGGCATTGTTAAAGGGTTTATCGAGGCCGATGAGACCAAGGTGATCGAGGCTTGGCAATACCTAGTCGATACCGGCTTTGCTTGGCAGCTAATCGCAGCGCAGGCAATAGAACCTTGGGCCATACAAAACCTGATCGATGCAGGAATTATCACTGCAAAATAATTTCACAAACCAACAGGAGAAATCCAAATGACTAACCAAATCAAACAATACCTGATCGACAGCATCACCTTGGAAGGATACACCGATCCAGACGGCAACCCATACAACGAACAAAGCATGACCGATGGCGAGAAGATCGTCGCCGCCAAGCGTAACTTCGAGTCAGAGATGGGCTGGTTGATCGAGAGATCAGGACAGCACAAGGCTTGTGTCGATTGGCTGTCTGGCCTGTGCAGCACTATGAACATCGCCTTCTCATACACAGACATCATCGACCTAGCCCGACGCACTGGTGGACTCAAGGAGGGTGACAGCGAGAGGCGAGAGGACTACATCTGCGAAAACTACTTCCCCTTCATGGCAACCAAGTTGCTGCAACTATTCAACACATAAGGAGAACCCGATGAGCGAATTAGAAATAGATGAAATGGATCTTAGCAACTTAACCGATGTGCAGCTTGACATGATCAATAACCTCGTTTGGAAGGTTTGCCAGGCGGCTTCTGGCCCCAACCTAACAATGAACAGACTGGCGACTCGTATACGAAAAGAGAAAGAAGCAAGGGCGCTCGATTGGATTTATGAAGAAACTCTCAAGGGAGAAGAAGCAGAAGGCCACTGGCGTTGCCATAAATCTTTCGACATAGATTCAGACCACGGGCCATGCACAGGCTATGAGATCGAAGATCTAGGCATCACGATCTATACCTACGTCGATGATGACAACCGCATATCAATTCACAGAGAGGAGACCCAAAAATGAACGAACAAAAGTCAATCGACTTAGCAGCAGATAATTGGGTGAGGCTACACAAAAAAGGGCACTTGAATTTAGACCACATAGGGAAGGTGTATGGCTCTGTCGCGGGGTACCTTCGCAACCATGGTTCTGGCCGAGGTGACCGTGGATTGCGCGATATCGAAATCGCTTCATGGCATCACAAAGACGGCTGGACTGACACCGTTGAATGGTACGAGGACACCTACCAAATCGGATACTACCGATTACCCCGCGAAGAAAGAGTGACTCCACAAGACCACACCTCACAACTTGATTTCTGTGCTGATTTTGACTGGTGCCTAGATCGCATCAAAGAGTTGAGAGACGAGGGCTATTACGACATCTCTATGCACGAATTGAGCGAGGGCGAATACGTCAGCGAGATTCGTATCGAAGACTACATAAATTAATCACATCAAGGAGCAAACAGCATGAGCAACGTGACCCCAATCAAAACCAAGACCCACGCAAACCTGAGTGAGATGTTACTCAAGGCAGGCATAGCAGACTCAAGAGTGCCGGACTTACGCCGCGCTCTCATCGATGTTCACAAAGCCTACTGCGATCTCGATCCCTGGGGCCGCAGTGACTTCAAGCATCTGTGTGGAGACCGCAAGTTCCACGAAGTGCTAATGATGATTGCGTCAGTTGAGGATCTGAACACTGATCTGTGAAGTTGCAACCACACAACGACTCGTATAAAATAACGTACAACACACAACAAACAGGAGAACCTATGAAACCCATAACGAAGCAAGAACTGCGCGATCAACTGAAAGAAGCTAACGAGAAGTTGATCGACACTGAGCGTCGCCTGAGAGACGCAGAGACTCAAAGAGAATCGACACGCAAAAGATTCGTTGAGAAGCGTGAGCGTGTTGAGGAACTGGAGGCTCTGTTAGCCATCGAGAACCATGATCCAGACTTGGTAGACAAGTACAAGATCGTTCACCCAGACAATGTTTGGTGGATGAAATCCTCTGATGCGTACATCACCATCAACACGCATGGCGCTGAGTCTGACTACCACATGGGCAAGAAGCAGCGAGTCAGCACAATACCAATTCCTAATCTAAATCTTGCATCTCGATGGCACAGCAAAGTGCCGAGCATTCGTGTATGGCAGGATGGAGAATGGCAGTATGTTGAGTCTAATTCTTGGGTGCTGGTCAGCGAAGACGATAAGGGTCAGGTCTGGGAGAGACCTAGTGTCGAGATCGGTGACCGCACTTATCCATCTGAGACTGTTCTGGTGGAAACGCGAGAGCAATTCTATGCCCGTAAAAGAGTGGAGACCGACGAGCACATCGCTCTGTTGCTTGATACCGCCCGAAGCATTACCGATTTGTACTCCAAGATTGGCGGCTGGCCCGACAACGAGGTATCAGTCGATGTAGAGATCAACAACATTCAGGATATTTAGGAGACGCCATGAAACCCGAAACGAAACAAGAACTGCGTGATCAGGTTGCACACCAAGAGAACCTGCTAGATATACAGCAACAAGCGATCGGTGACTTGGAGGACAAGTTATACCCACAGAAGATCTACCTTGATCATGCAGACATCGGAATGATTTTGACTTTGTTGCACCATGAATCTGGCTCCATTGACGAGGGCCTTAATAGGCTGGAACGCATTGAAGATCCGTACGATCAAGTTGGTGACGCTGTTTATTATGCGCTGAATCAACAGAAGGGCCGTCTGAGAAAGCTGGCAAACAAAATCAAAGATCAGTCTCCGAGAGACTATAAATTTGATGTCGATATGCAAGCTGTCGTGCCGACTGAGTCCAATGAGTGATTTTGAAGAGATCCTCGACTCACTCGATGCACTGATCGTGCAGTGGGAGGAGGCTGCCATGGCTCAAGTGAACTATGACACTTCCTTCAAAAGCTGGGAGTCTGCACGCAAGACAGCACTTATGGATTCGGGTCTCAGCGCAGTTCGCGCCGAGGCTCAGATCCGTGGGTCTGCTGAGTGGTCTCAGTACTACACTGATCTGCAAATGCAGAACATCCAGGTTGAGAAGAAACGAAAACAGATCGATGCCTGCAAGCTTCGCTTCGAGGCAGAGCGCACCGAGAGAGCCGATAAAAGGAGGATCGTGTGAGTCAGCAATTCATTCACGATATGCGTGAAAAGGTGATCGCAATGGAAAAGATCAGCGAGATCCAGGAGATGCTGCACAACATGGCGGCATTGATGGTGGGCTACCCCGATGCGTCCGAAGAACAAAGCAAGCAATGGCTCGACACTCTGAACATCTGCCGGATCGAACTCAGGCGTCGGCATCCCCACGGGCAGGTACGTCTTGCGCCCAAGAAGGGAGTGATCAGCAATGACTGATGAAGAATGGATTCAGGAATACGAGAAGGCGGTGGCAGAGGTTCATCGCAAGCTCGAAGTCTGTGAGAAAGAACTCGTGATGTATTTTGTTAGAACGGATGTCGATCAGCTTGGATCGAAAGATTGGTGGGCAAAAGAGGTTCAGACAAGTCTGATCCACGTCATCCAAAGGGATATCGGACTGTTGGCTAAAGGTGTCCATCAATATCGCGGATGGCGAGAGCGAATCGCTAGGATGGAGCGAGAAGGTAAGCTAGAGGGCAATGATCTCAACAGCGATAGCCTGCTGGTATACGGTCAATACGAAATATATTAAGGAGGACTAACACATTGAAAGGGAGAAACCATTTCGTGGATCTCGAAAAAGAGGTACGCGAGTATTTATCTGACGCTGATCTTCGCGCGCAAGTGCTTGAGGAGTTAGCGCAAAACATTTTGAGGAAAATGGTGGAGATGCACAGTTACACCAGCGGGCCTGGGCTTGTGAGTCCAGCGCCAAAAAGCTCTGTGTCCTTCGCTGGCGCGATAGTGAAAGGCGTTGCCAGCGTAATCGCCGAAGAGTTGGGGAAGTATGGCGAGGAACGTCCTGCGCCCAAAAAGGAGAGCTAACTGTGTTGGATAGAGGTGACGCAGAACGAAGCGATCCACGCGCACCGTGGAACCAGCCGGACGCGATCATGTGTCCAAAGCATCCCGACATCGAGATGAATGAGGTTGAGGATGAAGACGAGAATGGCAAGTACTGCTTCACGTTCTGTGAAGTCTGCCTTGCTATCGAGGAAAACGAAAACGACAACCTCCGATGTGGGGTCTGTCATGGCAATGACCTGGAATACGATCATGGCCCAGGCTTTTACTGCCTGCGCTGCGAGATGCACCAGGAAGTATTCATAAACGAACTTTAAGGAGAACCATGGATTTCAAGATAGGTGACGCCGACGAGCTGGCGGATATGGCAGAAAAGATGATCAAGGGATCGAGTGTCGATTCGGAAAAACTGTTCAACATGCAGTTAGGCGATTTACAGAACGAGGCCATCGCAGCCAAGCAGCAACCCTTTGCCAAGCTGATTGGAATGGAGGAATACGAACATACCAAAGAGCACAAAATTTTTTGGAAAAAGAAGTCTAAGCAAAGGCTTAACGACCCGATTCACGGGTTACGCAAAGCTGTAAGCTACACGATATCTGACGAGATTATTGATTTTCTTCGGCCCTCCGTCGAAAAGGGTAACCAGCGAGCACTGTACAACGCTTGCCTGAACGCACGACCACGTCACAACAATATGTGGATTGAGTGGGAGTCTCATGACCCGTTGCAACATCGAGGCTTGACGGGTTGGCACATCATGACGATGCCTAATGTCTACAGGCTTGACAACGGTCATGCTGGACGTAGCTATCCGGTGAAGGCAGGCGAGTGCTTTCACTTCGAGAATTACTACGAGATCGATATCAAGCATCCCGCCCGATTCGCTAAGGCCAACGAGCTTATGGATAAGGCCGAGATAACCGGCGCTGCATTTGATGAAAATGTGCGAGTGGCGAGCGGCAAATTACAAAAACGGGTAGGCATATCGAAGCTGTCAGGATCGACGGATATCTGGGCCAGTGAGCAGATATTCCAAAGACACGGCAGCACTTTACTCCCCGAGCAAGTGAAGGCTAATGACGCGCTGAATGCGATGTGGTTCCTTGGTGATAATAGAGGTGAGTTCTCTCCAGATATGCAAACCATCATGGGAAATCGATGGCGTATTGGGCTGAACAATTACATCGATGACACCCCCGAGAACAACAGACGAGTGCCGTTTGACCGGCGGGAGGAAGCGAACAAGATGGCTTGGCTGATGGCGATACTGAGCCTCATGAACTTCGACTGGTTTGTTGAAGAGCCGCGCAACGCAGGTGTACAGGGTAGCAAGCCGATGCGCGGGAACATAACGCCGTTTGATTCGCATTATACGGTGCTTTTGAAATTGCCGAAGACCAGGGGGCGAGTAATCGTACCCAAACAACCCAAGCGCACTGAGAGCTATGGTGTACGCTGGCACGAAGTCGTTGGCCACAAGCGCCATTATCGGGATGAGTTTGGTCAGATATACAAAACGATCTATATCAAGCCATACGGGCGTGGAAACGAGAAACTAGGACGTGTAACAAAAGACTATGCGGTGGTGAAAGACGATGAGTGAACTTAGTATTAAATACCTCAAGCTTGAGGCAGATGAACTGACTACCCTGGCGACTCTGCTTCGCATGAGCAAGGACGATCCCAGGATTAATGGCTTGATCGGCACTTGTTTTTGGAGTCACGCCTACTCAAAGGAGGAGGAGGCCGAGCTAAAACAAGCTTGGACTCGACTGCTCGATAAGGTGAATGCGCTGGTCGAGGAGCAGCATAATGTCTCTGTTTGATGATGTGGAGCAAATCATGGTGCTGGCAAACGAGATACTTGGCGATCACCCCAAGGGCGACTATGAGATCGTGATCATGTATCGAGACCCAGACTTGGGTGAGGAGTGGCAGACTGCCAGCTATCGAGACATGATGATCTCGGACATCCAATCTCTACCAGAGATCACTGACGGCTACGAGATCGGTGGTATGTCAGTCAAGAAAATCAGAGGACTAAGGGGCTAGGATCGGCAAGGCGAGTGTCAGCGTCAGGCCGTGCTGGGCTTAACACGACCCAGCCTCCAGTGTGAAATAGGTGAGATGAAGCGGCTGCCCCATGGTTCACAACCCAATCTCATCGACTGGCACATCTATCAAAAAGAAACCCCCGGTCACAGATGGAGGCGGTGACCGGGGGCTAGGGATGACGGTTAAGGAGAGACCCGTCAAATGGATTCTCTCAAACGCTATAGGATTTGCAAAGACTATTCTCTTCCCTTGGAAATGTAATCTCGATCCAATTGCTGCATCGCTAGACGGAAGATCGGAATCTCTTCATCGACAAACTCCTTGTCTTGAGCAATGCCGTTGATCACCATGTAAGCATGATCGTCACCTACTGCTTCCTCGATGCATTTTGCAGTGTCCCGCAACCTTAGCAACCCGTAGTTGTAATTACTTTTCTGGAATCTAGTCGATGGTGTGCTGTTCAGGTTCACACTTTTCACAAACGCTCCGGCGTCCACGAACACTTGCAGCATGTACTCTGCTGCCTTGTGCTCGATCAAAGTGATCTTGTCCTTCAGCAGCAACCGATCTATGGCTAACTGATCGGTGACTCTCGCCCTCGACACCACCTCGCCATCTTCTTTTTCCAAAACAATGTCGTGTCTCTCATGCAGTTTCGGATTACCCACATCCATTGTGATTTCATCAGATGTCCCACTCGTCTTCTGTTTCATTAAAATTCCTCACTGGTCTGACCGGGTTAGCCTCTGCCTCATCCCAATCGACAAAATCTTTGTACCTGCCGTTCACAGGGTCATAGCTCAGCTTTGCATGGCCTACCGATCCGATCCACTTGAACCGACACTTCCACGAATGCACTTCGATGTGCTCACCAGTGCGATGCACCGTTAGTCCACAGTCTGATTTTGCAAACCATGCAGCACTGCCACTGATGTGATTGCCATTCGGTATCGGCATCTGTCCGTTGTCGTTCGCCCTCATCTTTGCAGGGTGAGCGATGAACCAGATATGCAGATCGCAGGATCGAGCAAACTGCACCATGCGTGTCAGCATCTCACTGATCGCGTAGCTCTCTTGTTCTGCGTTGGCTTGTGCGATGTAATTGTACGGATCGATTACTAGGCCACGGCAACCCAGCCGCATCACTGCCTGCTTCGTGCGATCTATGATCGAGTCGATGGTAGCTGGTTCACCATCTTTGCTGTCGAGAAATGCGAAGTGATCGTTCACCCAGGACTTAGCCTCACTCATCTCAGCCTGTGACATACGCTCTGTATCACCCATGAAGAATGGCTTGCGTGCTCTCTTCTCACTCAACTTGATAATGTGTAGGGGTGGAGGGTTCTCGAAGCTGGCAATGGCAAACTTCCAATCGTGTTGCTCTGCTAGATTTACCAGCACCGCATCGATGAACTCTGACTTGCCTGACCCAGGCAAACCCGTCACCACTGTAAGCTGACCTTGCAACACTGTGTATAGGTCATCGAGTCCCGTGAACCCAGTGCTCTTGCCCTGCATCAACCCACGCTCGTACAGGAACGCCACATCATCACTGTAATCATCCGCGCTGTAGACACCGACGAGTGGCGTTGGCACTGCACAATCGACCAACTCGGCCAAATAATCAGCACCATGATTGATTAGCGCGTCGTTGGCGTCCTTACAGCCCTCTGGAAGCTCTAAGTGATAGCACTTGGCCCTCCCTACACGCCTCATTATCTCCTCGCCTAGCGCCTCTCCAGGCTCATCAGAGTCCATTGCCAGAATGATCTTGTCTGCATTATCTAGGACAGATTTTGCTTTCCATAGGTATCCGAACTTTCTGTCCTCTGCTGGATCGACCTTGCGGTTGCTAACCTTTTGTGGAGCACCACTGGGTACAGATACCACCAGGTGATCAGGACGATTGCCCAGAGCATCAGAGATCGCGCAGCAATCAAGCTCACCTTCAGTAATGATCACTGTGGTATGTTGCTCAGAGGCCGACTCTATGTTCCACAGATGCTGGGCAGACCCATCCTGTATGAAGTTCTTGCCCTCAGTCGAGCGCCACTTGATCGCAGACTTGTCCTGGTATGCGAAGCCGATGGCTGACACGTCACCAGCGTTGTGGAAGTAGTGAGTGCCACCAACTACATTGAGATGGCGTATGCGATCTGGATCTATGCCTCGAAGGCGTAGGAAGTTGTCAGCGACTAGCGAATCGTTTTGTTTTGGGACACTGATCGCCTGCACCTTGGCTGGTGGATCAATGTCAAAATCATCGAATGGATTGTCTTTCACCTTGCCCGATGCCTCACAGTGCCAGCATTTGTACACCAGGCCATCGCTAACCTGATCGACATCGAGTGTGCGTTGGTTTTTTTTCTTTCTGTCACCAGAGCATAATGGACAGACATGCCTCCCTTCTCCGTGACTTGTGAGAAAATACTCAAAGTCGCTCTCATTCAACTGATTCATCTTGCCTCCTTGCGAATCGTTGTGATTTGTGATATTTATCGAAAGCAATCGAACGACAGCTATCTCATCAACTCTTTAAGTTGATCTGTAGCTTTCAGATTCGATAGCCTTCGATGACCGTTCTCCTTAGTTCCTTCACCCCATCTCTCACTGCCTTCTGACGCCTGACACCCTCGTCCTGGCTTGCCACCTTGTAAGTGATCTCAAAAAACTTTGCAGCAACGCCATCATCGATACCGTTATCCCTGCAAACTTCATACGCATCGAACTTCATCATGTAACGTAGTGCGTCCTCTCTAACAGACTGCACTGGATCATTAAGATCCTTGATCGTCTGTTCTAGCATCTTGATCACCAAGTCTTTTTTATTCGATAGGTTCAACGGTGATCTCTGCCCTGGGATTCTCTTTGTCGAGTCCGTGATAGATATGCTTCTCTTTCACCTGCCTATCGTTCTTGTAGGCGTACCCCTCCAAACAATCGAGTATCACTGACTCATCCAAATCTGGCCTACGAGTTCGATAATAGATCGTCATGGTGACTCTCACGTCGCCTTCGAGTAGTTCATCTAACTGGGGGCATTGCTTTTTGAATGCGGCAACATAATCAACCGCCTTCTTGCTTTTGATTAATCGAGCACGTCCTGCAATCGTTACCATTCTACGCGAGTTGGCTTTCGATGCAGGTTCTCCTAGTATTATTGCCTCAAACATGTTGCACAACATAACGTGGGTCGTTATACTTTGCAACCTGATGGAGGTTTGCATGAGCAAAATTGGAAACTATGTATTTGAATGCGAAGAGCGAGGAGAGATGTTCTTCAATGAGGAGTCTTTGACCTATGAGTTTAGAAATCAAACCGAATGTGGACATGAAAGTGCGTCAGCCGGGAGAGTCGTTGCCGACAATACCGTGGGACGAGATGTATTGGAAGGACGCCTTCGATATACCCGTCACCGTCGACAACTATCAAAGCCGTTTAAGCGCAGCAAGAAGTTCCTACAAACGCTGGCAAGATCGGCAAACAAACGAAGAGCGAGAGTTCTACATCGGCAAGCACGACGAGAACGACAATCTTTTCGTGCGGGTCTACTGCAAAAAGGGGCCAGTGCGCGATGAAAATAACCAATCATCACAATCTTTCACAACCGATAGTTCAAGCCCTTTCTAGGGATGACTACACCAGGGGTGCCAGCCACCGATCCGTCACGCAACTAATCGACAGTCCACGCATACGCATCTTGCGAGAGCGTCACTGGGATGAGTTGACTGAGGACATCTCAGAAAAGATGTGGAGCGTGCTAGGTACAGCAGTGCATCGTATCTTCGAGGACTACGCTGGTGACGATGTGATCAGCGAAGAGCGTTTGTTTGTTGAGGTAGATGGTTGGGTGATTAGTGGTGCCATCGATGTGCAGGATCAGGATGGCCCTATCGATTACAAATGCACCAGTGTTTGGAGTGTGATTCATGACAAGATCGAATGGGAGCTACAGCTTAACGCCTACGCATGGCTGATGCGTCACGCCAAAGGTGTGCGATCTAAATCCTTGCGGATCATTGCAGTGATGCGCGATTGGAATCGCCGTGAGGCAGAACGCAACGAAAGCTATCCACCTGCGCCAATCCAGACAATCAACGTCACTCTATGGTCAGACGAAAAGCAAGACGCATACATGGCTGAGCGTATATCGCTGCATCAGGATGCGGAGTTTGCCGACTTCAATGACGAACCCCTACCGCCTTGCACAAACACAGAACGATGGACTCGTCCGACAACCTACGCAGCGAAAAAGAAAGCAAACAAACGTGCGTTGCGAGTCTTCGATTCGATGGAAGATGCTGAAGCATACCTGGAATCCCAGGGACTGGCAGATAGCAAGGAGCACGAAGTAGAGGTGCGAGAAGGCGTGCATGTCAGGTGCGATCAGAACTGGTGCCGAGTTGCAGAGTTTTGCGATCAATGGAAGGAGTCCGCATGATCGAAATGGATAAGACGGTGTACGAAAAGATGATCGGTATATGGTCTATCACAAGTATACCTAAATTGTTGATGGCACCTCGCAGTGGTGAGGTGTTTTTCAGTTGGCGTGGGGGCGATATAGCCCAGATGCCATTCAAGATGTTTGATGAAAGTGCGCCAATCGAACTGGTGGAGTACATCGAGCATCAAATAGGTAAGAAGTACGGCATCGATGCCAGGCAGTTCCGAACTGATCTGAGCGGATACCGTCGAAACCCCTTTTCTAGTCAGAACTAAAGGAGAATCTGATGGCTGAGAAGACACTTGTGCAGGCGTTGGTCAAAGCACAATCGGAGATGGGACACGCAGTGTTCGATCAAGTGAACCCACAATACGACTCAAGGTTTGCATCACTCAAGTCTGTGATCGATGCAGCTAAGCCTGCACTGAACGCCAACGGGATAGCTTTCATACAAAGATCCATACCGATGGAGAACGGCATTTCTGTGGAGACTGTGTTGTATGGGCACGGTGAAGAGATTGCGACTGGGCCTGTCCCGGTGCCAGCACAGAAGATCACCGCTCAAGGCTATGGGTCTGCTATGACCTATGCAAAACGATATAGTCTGGCAATGGCTGTCGGAATAGCTGCCGACGAAGATGATGATGGGGCAGCGGCAGAGGCAGAGAAACCACAGTCTGCACCGAAGAAAACAAAACCTAAGCCGATTCAGCACGAAGGCGGTGTAGAGGATTACAGCACTAAGATCGGCGCGGAAGCCTTCTTGAAAGGTTGGGTAGAGAATGAACTACCCCTGCACGATGATCTGGCTGGCGTGTTTGCAAACAACCGTGACCCGATTACCACAATAAAAGAACATCAGCCTGAGATCTACGAAAAGATTAAGCAGGCATACAACAGCCGTAAGGCGGAAATAGAGGCAGCAAAGGAGAACAACGATGCCGAACTATGAGTTGAAGGTTACCTCAAACGGTGGTCTGTACCCGGAGAGGAACAGGAAGAGCGACAAAGCGCCTCATTTTAAAGGGTTCGTTAACATATCTAGGGATCAAGCCAAGCATATCGCTCAGCATTTTAAGCAAGACGGTAGCCTGGATAAACTGCGGGTGACGTTAGCTGCTTGGAAAAACCAAGGCGACAACGGCGTGCAGCTATCGATACAGTCGGAGACCTATCCGCCTGATGAGGTGGCTCCCTTTGGTGATGAGCCTCCACCGAAGCACGTTAAGATGGCAGAGACTAAGGCACCGCCTCAGGATAGCTTCGATGACTTCGAGGACGATATCCCTTTTTAGGATCGCCTCAGAGCCATGCTGAGTTTGGAACTGAGGCGTACAAACTACACAGGCGAGAGTCGAGCGACACCAGTGTTGACTCGGCTCACAGTATCGACACAACTCACCTAGAGGCCATGGTGTTCGATGTCATCGAGACCTTTGGTCGCCAGGGTGCGATCAGTGATGAGGTGAGGGACTCCTTGCAAGGGTTGTCGTATAGCTCTGTCACTGCGCGATACAAAGCTTTGGCTGAAAAAGGTATGATTGTGTATCCAGGAGAGAGGCGCAAGGGTAAGAGCGGTAGGACGCAACGAGTGATGGTTGCTCGCACCATGATACCCAGGAAGAAGCGTGGGATGTACGAGGGTAAGTTAACTGAACGACGGTGACTTAAAGACAGGCATACTCATAGGCATGATGATCATTGTCGGGATCTATGGGTTTGCCTTTCTTCTGGGTTGGCTGACAGGCTTATCCTAGTAACTATTCGGTGCGCCCCACGATCTCGCTGTACTTACGATTAAACCTATCGTAAGCAGCCTTCTTCATGGCCTGCAACTCCTCTTCTTCCTCTGCGTACCGCTTGGCAGCAGAGGGATTTTCGTTCGCCATGCCGCGCAACTCGCGCAGCCTCTTGTTTACTAGACGTATTTCTTTGTCTGTAGCTCGAACCATGGGTGCCATGGATATGAAGGGCTGGTTTTCTTCCAAGTAATCTAAGAAGTCTTGCCGATCTTGTATGACATCGAGTTGGTTCTCTCTTTGTAGAACCCTCGTTCTGCGCTCATAGAAATCTGTTTGGCTAGTTCTGTGATCAACCTCGCCTGCTATGCGACGATAGAACGGTATATCGTTAACCGATATGTCCTCCTCGTTAGCAAGCTTTCGGAATGCCTCTACTGTTCTCAAGCCAGTGGCCCCAGCGCCACCTAGTGCGTAATTGAACAGATGCTGAATTTTGTCTGGGGAAAAATCCAACGCGCCTGGTACTGATTCGTTTCCACCAGTAAGACCATTCATAATCTTAGCGGCATTCTTAAAGCCTTCAAAAGTAGACTGCTTTGCGAGTTGACTAAGCGGTTGCTCTACACCGTAAGGTACTTGCTCAGAATACACCGGGGCACCAAAGAAGTTTTCGTTGGACAGTATTTCAAGCACAGGCTGACCGATTGTAGGAAATCCAGTCTTGGCAAGCATGGTCAAAAAGTCTTTGGACTCTGATATGCCAATCGGGTTGAATGAACCAAGCAATGCCTTTGTGACAAGTGTTGCCGCTTCCTCTGGCGACTTCATGCCGGACATCATCTCTTGAATGTTTGCACCCAAGACGTGGAAAGCGTTGTATCCGTAAGGCAGAGGTATGGTGTAATAGTCCTTACCATTGTCTTTCATTATCACTATGTTTCTTTCTTTCACATAGTTAGGGATGTTGGCGTAGAAAGACTCACCATTATCGTCTTCATCACTCATCGCCTCTGCCAAGGCAGATAGCAAAGCTCCCGATCCAACCATACTGGCGACCATGCCTTGCTTAACTCTTGACGCTCTTGGATCAAACACATTTAAGCCGCGAGCAAAGTTCATAGTGCCCTGCACCGATGCATTAAAGAACAAGTACAGGCTATTAAGTAGCTGACCTTGATCTCCTGATCTATTGAAGTTGACAGTGAGGTTCTTAGCAAGCGTTGCTGCTTTAGCTATAGCCTCATCTCTGGGGATACCGTTTGCGATAAATTCATCTCTTGCAGCCTTGAACGATGCAAATCTCACACCGTTTTCTACTGCCGCATTTGAATCCTCTACTAGGTTTAAGATCGTATCTCTAGCTTCCTTGGCCTTACCTTTGTAAGTGCCTTTAGCCATCTCGATCATGCTATCGATAGTAGCCTTTTGCTGTTCAGGTGGCCTACTGTGAAACCAATCAGCTTTTGCACCAGCCGTTATATATTCTTCATAATCCTTGCGTTGCTCATTAGTCTGCTTATCACTGTTTCTGAAGCCCCTGTAGAAAGCGCGGATTGAAGGCAGAGTGTCCTTTATGACCTTGCCGACGATGCGAGTGTCCATCGCTTTGCCTTCCGGCATACTTTGCTCGCCAATGATATTGTAAACGGCAGTCTGGATGTCTCTTGCAAAGTTACCGACCACGAACTCTGGGTTGAAAGAAGTGTTAACCGCTGACAAGAATCTGTTTACAGCCCCTAACGATTGAATAATCTTGCTGCTGTTAGACGCATCAAGGTTCAATAAAGCCTTACGAAGATTGTCATCCTTAATATCAATCGCAACCTGCTCGCCGTTAATCTTCACGCCGAACATCTCTCTGGGTAGGGACTGCCCCTCTCGCATCACAACCTTTTTGACGTACAGCCTACGCTCTGATTCTGGCAGTCCAGGCGGAATCTTTTGCACACGTTCACCCGTTGGCAGATAGGTGTACACCGACTCCAACATGCGAGTGTATTTTGGGTTGTCCTGATCGTAGACTTCCCAAGAGTTTGGGTTGGGGTTGTTCTTCGCTAAAGCATAAAGTTTTTGACCGAACTCTTTGTTCTTCGCTGATCGAGCGATAGCCCTTTCTCTATCTGATATCACCGTTGCTAACGGAGATTCAGCAGCACTTTCTCTGCCCAAAGCCCTGCGAGTCTCTGCTCCTTCGATGCTTACTTTGCCAGAAGATCCAGAGGTGGGAGATAAGAACTGAGATGAGAAATCATCCTCTATCTCTTTGCCCTTCAGGGGCACATAGTATTTGTAAAAACCACTGAGAAGATTTTTGTCCTCTTGAGAATACAACCCGCCTTCTGTGTTTGTATCTATCGTTTTCTGAATGATCGAGTCAACTTTACTGGCAAGCTTACCCAGCACCCTTGCTCTTTGGTTGCCGCCAGACCACTCTCCAGTCTTGTCGTTCCACTTCAAATCGTACTGATCCCTCATGCGATCTGTAACGTATTGATTTGTAAGTCTTACCTCTTCACCGTCAACAACAATGCTACCCGCGCCACCGTCAGGTATGCGATCATTGATCTGTGAGATCCGCTTGTTACGCTCTAGCGCATGTCGCAGGATAAGAAAATCATCTAGCTCTTTGATTGCCTCCTGCGTGCTTTTCTGCGTGTTCGCTGCTGCAAGTTCATCGACCAGCGGTTGCACTTCTTCCCTTTGAAAGACTCTGGCTGTTTCACCTATTTTCCCCGGTATGGATTCTTCACCTATATAGGCTGACTCAAGTGCTGCTATTGGCTCTTGACCCAAAGCAACCCTAGCTTTGTTGATAGCCTCTTCGATCTTCTTTAGACCGATAAACTTATCAGCCACGTTGAAAATAAATCTGTCACCACGGGTCATCACGGGTGTTTCAAAGGAACTGTATTCGTTCTCAGGCAACCCCTGCTCAGCCCTCTTAACGACAGGAGGGCGCACGTTGCCGTCTATATTGTCCTGCGTAATGATGTCTTGATCAGACTTGCTGGCTATTGTGTCTACCGTTTTGTTGGCCTTATTGACCTTAAATCCAGCGTCGAGATCTGCTTGTTTGTCTAGTGCAGATGATTCGCTATCTTGCAGGAACTTCTGAGCGCCAGTAGGTGTAGGGGTTGCTGGCGTGATTATCGGATCAGGATCGGGTGCAACTTCTAGCACAGGCTCTGGATCAGGCTGGGGTGATGGTGTTAAGACCTTACCGTTTTCATCGATTACAGATTGATCAACTAGCTCTTGACGCAGCTTCTCGATCTTCTTCTGGGTGAGAGGCGATTGATCGATGAGACCTGATGCCTGTTGTATGCGCTCAACGCTTGCATCATTGAAGTCCTGAACGGCTTGTTTGACTGAGCGAAACTGCTCACGGGTGAAAGGCTTGGGGGTAAAGAAGTTTTTGGGCAGCTTGGTAGGCTGCTCGAATCTCGGTAATGCACGGAGCTTAAAGTAAAACAACTCCCTCTCTGCAAGGGTCATCTTGCTTAGATCTCTTTTGCCAACAAATGCCTTAGCTATAGCCTTGATATCGTTAGAGTTTGTCTTAGCATCGATGTTCTTGTTGTCGAGTAGCTTCTGTATCTCGCTAGCAGCTTTGCCGCCTTCGAGATCTACCAGCCCTCTGGGTACGGGGCCGGTGCCTATCGCAGCATTCTGCGTGTTAGCAAAGTACCTCGCGTCAGCAAGGCTTTTGAATTTCACTTTTGCATCAGGGTTTATACCTTCTTTGATGCTTTGTGCTCGCTCTCTCTGATTCTGTGGACGGAACGTGCTAGTGACACCATCAGTCGATGTGACAACAGGCTCGCCTTTTTTGTTTCTTCCAACGGTATAACTTTCTGATTCTGTTCTAGCCTTTACTTGTATACCAATCAGCTTGTCCATCTGCTCTGGTGTCAGAATAGATGCAGCTTCTTCAGAGGTGAATGTATCCGATGGCGCAAGACCTCTTCGCTCTCGGTCATTGTTAAGCCTGACCGAGGCAGGCAACTCGCTCTGGTTCAGAGAGGATCGACCAGTAAGCTCGATGATCTCTTCAAATGTAGAAGTCTCTGGGAATGTGATTAAGTTTCCGTCAGAGTCTTTGGCTAAATATGTGGTGCCTGCTGCTTCGTTAATAGCTGTTGAAGTGAATGTGTTCGCTTCAGGTTGCACAACTCGACTGTGGATCACCCTCAACTTGTCGGCTTGATCCTTGTCGTAAGTCTGAGGTGCCATATCCATAGCATCTGTCGCTTGCTCTCGGATATTTTTATCTACGACCTTGGTGTTTAGACCGTCTACTAAAGCGAGTGCGTCATTCTTTCGCACCGGTGTACCAAAGTTTTTTTCTGAACCCGACTCGAAGACTTGAAACAACTGAGCACCACCAGGGTTTGGCACCTCTCGCATTTCAAACTTGCCAGACCTGGGGAAGTATGGCCCCATTACCCTAGCAATTTCGTCTGTGTAATTAACGCCAGGAGGCGGCTTGCGAATGGCAGAGGGATCTCGCCTTTCTATCTCCTGCCTTCTAATGTCAGCCTCTTCTATCGCTGCTATTTCTAGCTTTCTTTGTTCAAGGGCTGCGAGGTCTTGATCTGCCTGGGTCTCTAGGGCTAGTTGTTCTATTGCCTGATCTGCTCTAGTCAACGCTTCCGAACGAACCCTTTCGTTTTCTGCAAGCTCCTCGTCAAACTCTACTTGGTCTCTTACCTCTTTCCCGGCTTGATCTGCATCCTTATCCATCTCTGCGTTTGTAGAGATGTTTGATCTACGACCAGCAGCAGATGTCACCACAAGATCAGCAAGCGCACCAACAGCGCCGCCAACAGTCAAGTCATCTAACAAAGAATCAGCGACCTGTATGTTTTCGTTATATAAACCTTGTTCTACTAAATCTTGCGCCACACCAGCAGAAGCTTCTTGTATTGCCTCTATGCTCCCCGTTGCAGCAGCACTCTTGATACGATCAATAACATCCTTCTTGACAGCATCATCAGCAACTTTTCGGATGTTGCCAAACAGGCGCATGGGAGTTGCCAACTCGGTTAGACCAATAGCGGTGCCTGCAAAGATAGCTTGATCTTCTGTCGCCTGATCTACATTGATCCCGGCATCTCTTGCAGCCTGTATACGTTGCGCTTGATCGCCAGCGCCAGCACCTGCACCAAGGCCGACAGCACCTGTAAACTCGGCGCCTTTCAGTGCCTTACCGCTCACTCCTGCAACACGGGCTAACACACCAGGGGTCAAGAATGTTGCTAGAGATCCGATGCCCTCACCTACCTTGGTAGTCCAAGCATCTCTGTATTGTTCGCCAGGGGCCAAGAAGCTTTGGTTGAGAGACTTTCTGCCCTCTCTTGCAAAGTTAACTAGCTCGTTTTCTTCTCCACTGTCGATAGCATTTTCGAGGCCAAAGAAGTTTGTTGTGGCATCAGCCAACTCACCAATACCTTCAGCAGATGACAAGAATCCAGAGGCAAAACCACGAGGTATTGCTTTCGCAAACTCACCAGCTTGACCGAGAACAGAGCCTTCTGCCTCGACAGGGGTGCCGAAGTATTCAGAAAATATATTATCTAGTTCTTCTTCTGTTGGGGGCTTTGCACCCTCAAGAGTCAGAGTTCGACCCTGTGGATCGGTTACCGTAAAGATAGGCATTTAGGTGGATTCCCTAACCCTGTAACCACCTATTGACATATCTCCTGTCGATCCTTCAGATTGTCTGGAGGCTGTCAGATCGCTCTGTAAGTTAGCTCCCAAAGCGCCAGCGTATTCTACTATCGCTCTATTAAACTCGTCTCTAATTCCTTTCTCTCCTAAACGAGCTACTGTTACATCGTCTAATGACCTGATGAATTCCTTAGCTGCATCAATCGCTGCCCTTCTCAGCAGCCCTTGCTCTCTTTCAGAATCTTGTGCCAGTCTTGCTGCTTGCAGATCTCTATCTGCTGCCATCTTGGCGATGACTTTTTCTGCTTCAGCAGCTTTGCTGAAAGCCATGGATTCTGCTTGACGAACAGCAATGCCGTAGCCTTTCAAAGCCTCCACTTCAGCGGCTATAGCCTTGATCTCATCTGCACTTTGCTCAAGATCATTCTGATAAGCAGCGTCAACCTGAGATTTCTTGAGACCCATCTGTGCTGCTTGCTGTTTTGCCTTCAAAGCCCTGCGCTCAGCATTGCTTGCAGCAGCAGCTTTAGCCGCACCACTCAAACCAGCACTCAAGTCACCCTTAGCTATGCCAGCACCTAGAGCAATCAGCGCCTGACTGCCACGCTCCTTTTTCAAAGCATCTATCTCTGGTTGCATTTGAGCTTCATACTCTGCAATCAAAGTGCTGTAGTCGAGAGTTGGTCTTTCTCGGTTCCTAATAGCTTTGGCTAACGAAGAGGATTTTGCTTTAATCTGACCGACTATTGATTCATCGCCCACCATTGATTCTAGGAAATCATCCGTAAGCGTTTCTGTTACGGATCTCAATCGCTGACCCTCTGCACTAGCACCTGTACCTTGTTTGGCTCCACCCCCTGCATCTGGTGTAGGTGTATCCTTGGGGCCAGCGGTGTTCGCTCCAGGCACTACTTGCTCTGGTGTCCCTGACAAGCTGGCAGTGGAATCCGCTGCACCTGCAAGCTCTTGTGTCTCTTGCACTGCGTCATCCTCATCCAATCTACTGCCATCTTGCGCTTGTGGGCCTGGTAAACCTTGTTGTCTTAATGATTGCTCAGCGAGTTTAACGATATCAATCGTTTGCGTTGGTAACGGAGAAGCCAAAGCACTATCTAAACCAGTCCCTTCTAACGAAGCAATCATCCGTTCATAATTTTCTGGAGAGAAGGGCGTCTGCTGTGGTTGATTAGCCTGAGTTATCATCTGTTGAACTGGGCTGTCAGAATATCTTTCTCTCGCCTGTAGCATCGGTTTAGTGTCTTGCGTCAGGAAATCTGGAATTATCGGTGCATCTGCCTGGCGCTTTTGAATCCTTTCAATCATTTGCTGCATAGAAGCTTGCCTGTCAGTCAACTGCTCTGGAGCAGTAGGCATCTTGATCACATCTCCTTGCATGGGAAGAGGATCACTAGTCATCGATGATGGCGCAGTCCCGCTGACATTGGTTGGCGCTGGCACATCAGATCCAAACAAATTGCCAACACTCCTAGTTCCTGGCGCAGCCGGAGGAGCAAGAGCGGTGTTAATTAGATTGACGAGGGATGTGTCTGGCGATGCCATGTTTGGCACACTTGCGGCAACAGGCGCTGCGCTAAGAGGTGCAGCAGCAGTCGCAGAGGTTGGTGCTGGCATATCAGAACCAAAAAGATTGCCGACACTTCTACCACCTGTAGCTGGTGGAGGAGCTAACGCTTGATTGATGAAGCTAGTCGCCCGATCAAGCATAGAGTCCTCTTCAAACTCCCTACCGAACGGGATGTCTCTAGGAGCCATCGATGCAGGCTGATACACAGGAGTGCCAACATTTGCCTGAATGTTAGCCATTTCAGAATCATCAGAATAAAGAGTGTTGATGAAGTCAGAAAGCCCAAATTTTGAGGCTAAATCTATTGCCTCCTGATAGCCCAAGCCTAAATTTTTAGCCTGCCTAAATTGATCCTGAAGACCAGGCACTTGCATACCGTTCGCCATCTGGACAACACCACCTTCAAACATCCCCATCGGTGGCTGATCCATAGGCATGGGCTGCTGCATACCTTGGGGCATCGACTGCTGCATGGCTTGAGGCATGGGTTGCTGCATACCCATCATGGCTGATTGCATCTGCGGCTCTGGTGGTGCCATTGCAGCAATGCCTTCCTGTATTACCTGATCCTTAACTGTGCCCTGTGGCTGTCTCTCAGAGAACCGCTTACGCATATCACCTCGTCGCTGTATCTCAGATACAACTAGGAACTGAGGCACTCGACCTGATGGCATCTGCGCCTCTCGCTGTAAGGCTTGATCAGGCAAGCCTTTGATCATGTCTTCGATTTCTAAGATGTTCATTAGCCGCCTCGCAATGCGTTATACAGACCTACGCCGCCGATGCCTGCACCCAGTAGCTGTTGAGTTTCGCTTGGGCCACCGAACGTGGCAGTGGTTGTTCCTGGTGTAACGGGCAGTCCTTGTAATAACTGACTGAAGAAAGCAAGCTGCTCTCTTGGAAACGCCTGCTGACGTAGGAAGTCCTGATATCCGAGATCCAAGCCGCGTTGCTGTAGCTCCCGCTGTATCTGTCCCGCTGCCTGCAAGTTACGCAGACGATCAAACGCCATACGCTGCTCGTCGGTGCCAAGCTGTCCCAGCAATCTAGCTGCATCAAGTTGCTGCCCTCTGGTAGCGCGATCTGCCTCCAGACCAGCAAGACCCAGCCTTGCTCTGGTCTCTTCAAGCTGCGCCTGCTCTTGACGTGCTCGCATACGCGCTTCGTTTTCTGCTTGGTTGACACGCTCTTGAAGCTCTTGTGCGCTCAGTCCAAGACGTGCAGCTTCTTGTCTTGCTGCTTCTCTGGCTTGGAATACAGCACGATCCTCTTGCTGTTGCGCCAAACGCAACTGTTGATTCTGAGCAAAGGCATCTTGTTGGAATCGCTCTTGCGCTTGTCTGGCAGCATCCTCTTGCTGCTGAGCAGTCATGCCCATCTCGGCTGCACGTTGACGTGCCTGCTCGCCTGCTTGGAAAGCTTGTTGTTGGAACTGCTCTCTCTGGGCTGCAACGTCGGCAGTCTGACCAAATGCAGCTTGTCTGAATTGTTCCTGCGCTTGTCGTGCTGCGTCTTCCTGCTGCTGGGCTGTCATACCCATTTCAGCCGCCCTCTGCCTAGCTTGCTCACCAGTCTGGAACGCTTGCTGCCTGAACTGCTCTGCCTGTTGTGCCGCTCTTTCTCGTTGCTCTGATGCGGTCAAACCGAATTGTGCTTCTTGCAATCTAGCGGCCCGATCAGCCTCAAATGCTTGTTGTGCTTGCTCAAATGCAGCCTGACTACCGCGAGTTTGTATATCAGCCAACTGTTGACCTAGGTTACGCTCACGCTCTGCTTGCATGATCGCCTCTCGATACCCGCCCAATCCGCCAGCTTGTGCGGCTGTTTGTGATATCTCAGCGGCCTGTATGTCAGACTGACGTTGCGCCTCACGCTTTTCGATATCCGTTACCAACTGCTGGTAAGGATTCATGTAAGACTCTAACGTTGCAGGGTCAGCGATAGTGCCTGCTTGAAACCCCGGCCCTAAATCCACTTGCCCTGTGTATTGAGACTGGATATCTCTTGCTTGATACAGAGGGTCAAAACGACCAGCTTGGTATCCTGATTCTAGGGGGCCAACATCAAACCCAGACTGGCGCTCACGGGCTTGATACATTGGGTCAAAGGCACCCGCCTGATATCCAACATCACGCTGTCCTGCTTGGAATCCCTGCCCCAAAAATCCAGCGTCGTAGCCAGTGCCGATGTCTCCCGCTTGGTACTCAGAAAACTGCATGGGAGGTCTGAATCCTCTAGCAACATCCATCCCAGCACCAACGCCTTGGAATCCCACACCTGTGGCTATATCTGATGCAGACCTGATCTGTTGTGGTGTGCCAGCTTGTGCTATCTCAGCCATGCCCTGCATACCCGCCTGCTCGAATGGCGAGAACTCTGCTAGACGCTGACCTGGAAAGGTTTCGTAAGGTCGTGTCGATTCATATACCGTTCTACCCAGAAGCTCTTCATAAAATGGTTGAGCGTATTCTGGTAGATTTGTTTGTGTTACGACGCTCTCTTGTACGCCGCCGCCGCCACTACTCTTACCCATTTACAAACTCCTCTCGTATACGACATACGATCTACTGAAGTCATCTTGCTCCAGCCACTTCCAAAATCCCATACGGGCAGTGGCCTCTATGCCTGTGCAATCGTTGTCTCTACCGAAATCCTTAAACTTCTCTAACATATCCCAGACCCAATCGTTAAAACGATCACCACCTAAAAACTGAACCGCGATCATGCGCTTCTCTGGATACTGCAATATCTCTGTGGTGCCTACACCATCTATGTTGTTCTCGGCATCGAACGCAAGCCAAAGCTGTTGATTGCCGTTGAGTATTGATGCGTACAAGAACTCCATATTCCATCTGCCGTGTGAACGCTTAATCGCTCTAGCAAGCTGCTCTCTGACATCAGGCCACAAACTGTTCAGATAGTTGGGGGGCACCATCGTTATCGTGTGTGTGATCTCTCTAGGCGCATCCTTGCGGCAAACCTTTGGCTCTCTGGATAGGTCTTTGATCTTGCTTTCATCAAACTCTAAGAGACTGTTCATGCAGGCAAAGCTCCTCCTGCCATAGCACCGAGAGGTGCAGGTTGTTTAGTGGTGCCAGTGCGCTCTTGTCGCACCCGATCCATCATACCCTCAAGCTCTTGCACACCAGCGTTGGTGTCACCGTCTCCGATGCCGGACACAACATCAGCAGGCACGATAAACTCACCTGGAGAAACCGCTACGGGCTGAGAGTCTCCAATCATCCCCTGCACTTGATCATCCATGCCACCGCCTTGACCCGTTATTACGCCCTCCTTTTGTGAGTTAGGGACAACGGATTCGAGTACCTGTGATCGCAGCATTTGGAAAGCCTCAGACCCGAACTCATCTATGAATCGGTTGATTACGGCCTCCGACTCTTCTTCTGACAATCTGCCGAGCAGAGCCATAGAAACCTGTTCTATTAGACGCATAGCTGCCTGCTGCGTCATTTCGGTTTCTCCACCCTCTTGCATTCTTGTGGCGTATTGCGATCCGTATGTAGCATCTATGATGTCATCGAAATAATCCTGATCACCTTCAAGCTCGCCAGCCTCATATGCATCAACTATCTTCTGTGCCTCACGTCTCCTCCTGCTTATTCCCTTTTTGGGAGCGCGACCCTCAAGAACTCTTTGTGCCCTTCTGACCTCTGCCGGAACTGAACGAGCCATCCCCGTACCACCAGCTTTACCGATGCCACCTATGCCTTGCATTAAAGCGGGATCGATTTGTGGTGTGGTGCCCGGAGCCGGAGTTCCTGGTGTTGGCACACCTGTCTGATCTGATGTCACGAAAGGACTTCTGAAGTAACTAATCTCAGGATCAAAGCCCGGCCTATAATTCATGGGCAACTCGCTTGGAGTCTTTACTGGGCCGCGCAGACTAGCTTGTCTTGCAACAATCTGTACTGGTTGTAGAGCACGATTAACATCGATGTCTCTTATGTCGCCACCATATCTCATCTGCATAGGCTCTCTGCCCATCATCTGCAACTCGTTGTATCGGCGCTGGAAGTCAGAAGGGTCAACGGATGTGATGCCACCTTGTGCCGCATACTGTGCGCCGTAGTTCAAACCATAGTCAGATGCTACCTGTCCCGTTGCAGTGGTTAGTATATCTCTTGACCGTCTTAGATCTTCTTCTCTATCAGCGGCTCTTCTGCCGAACATACGATCACGCTCGTCTTGAGCAGCCATCGCCGCCCGTTGTCCCTCGCCTATGGCGATAGGTGCTGCAACTCCTGGAGACAATAAATTCTTGCCTGCCTCCATGGCGAACTTTCCAGGTTGATCTAAAAATGCTTGACCCAGACCTCTTTCAGCAGCAGCCCTTGCTGTTTGCTCTTGCAGTTGGGCAGTAGCAACGTCCTTGGTAGCTTGAGAAGCAGCGTCTTGAGCCGCTTGGATAGCAGCTTCTCTAGTTCCGCCCTCGACTAAACTTTGTGCTCCAGTCTTAGCTACGTTGCCAACAGTCTCTGCCGCCAATGCTTCTGTGGCAGCGGTCTTTGCGGCTGCTTCTGTGACTGCGGGGTCTAAGGCTTGAGCCGCACTTCCCAAAGCTTTACCAATACCGAAACCTGTAAGGCCAGAGATTAATCCCTCTTTCAGGTCTCCAGTAACCGCTGCTGTAGCGAGACCAGAGCCTATGGCCCCTGCGGCTGCTGAACTAAGAGCGCCTCCTCCTAGAATGCCTGGAAGTGCTGCTCCTGTAAGAAATGTAGATCCTGCCAAACTACCTAAAAGTGGAGCTAGAAAGGGCAAGAATGCTTCAGGCTGTCCCGTCATCGGGTTGGTTGTAAGCTGCCCTGTGGGCGACAGAGAGGCGATACCAGCCACTTCTATCGGATTCATGTGTACCATCATGCTGTCGCCAAAACGGCCTTGCTGGGCCATCTGATCAGCCATGGCTTGCATGGGCGGTTGTGGCATTGGGTTTTGATACATCATTAGCTCGTCTCCACTCCGAAGAGATTGAATGAGAAGTCTCCTGAACTAGCGTACACCTTCACCACATCTGTCTGGCTTAGGCATATACCGATGACTACCGTTCTAGTGGTGGTAGCCGCTAAGTCTTCATCGTAAAAAATAAACTGCTTGTTGTCGGCAGTAGCCCCACCAACGTGGATGCTGACCCGAAAGGTGCCAGAAGAACCGCCCCTGTTAACAGCTACTAAAGAACTGACGGTTGTTTGTGTGAGATCTGGAACTGTATATAGCGTGGTCGTGGTTGTGGCGCTTGGCGCTACTTGACCTAATACCTTGATGACATCCGTCACGATGCACCCATCAACAAGAACTGAAACCGACGCATAGCAAGAGACCCTGGCTTATCGCCCTGAGTCTTGGCTAGTTCTACATCGTTTTCTATCTGATCTAACGCCTGCTCCAACGTGCGTCGAGTGATCGCTTCGTTACTAACGTCGTACTCTGGTGCAGGCACTGGCAATGGATTCTGTCGTGTTGCCATTAGCGCCTACCGTCCTGTCGCATGTCGAATCGCAAATCACCTAGTCGCCAGCCGTAACCAAGTCCAGAACTCTCAATACGCACCACTGCGTGTCGTGCTCGAGTCCTAATGTTGGACTGTGTGGTGCTCGATGTAACTGTTGCTGTGGCCTGTGTTGTCGGCGTCTCTAGCGGGAAGTTGCTGCCTTTGATCGTAAAGTCCACAGACGCATCCGAGGTCAACCCGCTAAACTTGAAGTCAGGAACAATGCGGCTTATCATCATAAACCTATCGCCCTCCCCGATCTCCAGATCTCCTGATTCTACAAACGCAGTCATCGCTGACCCATCGTCATCGAAGCCTGTTTCGTGGTTGTACAAGAAGTTTGCGTCCGTCACACCCGTGTTCACAGATGACGCTATCGGATTGGAGTTTTGTGAGTATCCGATCCAAGCACCTCGATCTAGTGTGCCGACAGCCCAAAGATTCTCTGCGTAGTTGTAAGACACATAGTTCGTAATCTCTGTGTTGTCGGTGCCTACAGGGTAAAACCAGATCACCTCTGAAAAGTCATTGTTCTCAGCAGCAAACACCTTGAACGCTTGGCCCTTGTTCAGGTTAGAGAACACATGCTCCTTCACACTGCATGGCAGTGGCTGCACCGAACCGTTGTAGACATAGAACCCACCAGAGTCCATGAAGTACACCGCACCTCTGGCGTTGACCGCTGCGTTAGGCGAGATCATAGATATATCGGTGCTAAGCGTTGCAAACTGAAATGTAAAAGGCGCACCCGTGAAGCGCATAGAATGCAGGCTCACGTCGGTAAAGATCAGTATCTCTTGTCGTGTTTGCACCGCACCAACTATCTGGGAGCCTGAGTTGATCCGTACACCACCGGCTGTATTAGTGGCTGTAGGTGTCCAGTCAGCCGCATTCTCTTGATCAGAGAATCTTACAAGCAGCGGGTCTATGTTTGATGAGCCTATCGGATTCACACCAAACGCAATGACGTGCTGATCGATATCAGATACTAGAACCTGCAATGCCACAGTCGGTACATTAGAAGCACCCGCCAGTGCGGTGGCGTTGATGGCTCTCGCACCTGTGCCAGATGATTCATCCCAGTAGTAGATGCCGCCACCACGGACATTGAAGATTAGATCCTCGCCAAAGTTATCTTGACTGAATAGTCTTAGCTGACCGGCAGCAGCAATACTGCTGGAACTACCCCAAGTGCCAGAACCCCATGTGCCTGCTCCCCAACCTGTGCCCTGAACGAATGTATTGAGACCTGTGTTGATCTGATAGGTTGCAACCGTCGAACTACCACCATTACCTGTGTCACTTGAGTTAGCCGTGACAGCAGCACCGCTTGTGTCCTTGGCCTCAATGGTGAATGTGTTTGTCGTGGGCACAGACGCGATCTGATATTCCTGATTAAGAACAGTCGCGGTGATGTTGCCTCCGAGTGTTGCCGCATCACTGAACGTCACAAAATCGTTGACCACTGCGCCGTGTGCATTCTCAGTCACAGTGATAGTGGATGACCCATCGGTTGCGGCAAACGTGGCATCGCCAGCACCTGATGTCAGCCTGATCGGTGTGACATCGTTATACCCAGAACCCTCTGCCACATAGAACTTTAGGTTGGTGCCAATCCCAATGTAGTTGATAGATTCTAGTGATGACCAGTTATGCAGTGATCGGCATACGCCCAGAAAACTAGCGTCACTGTACTTTGTCCAGCCACCGATCTTTTCCACTCGGCCTTTGCGGAATCGAATCTTGTCAGAGTCGAACCAGCCAGCGTCTGCTGTATACTCAGTTCCCTCTTTGTTAACGCCTGGGGCGAACTGTACCTTCGCCAGCGTCATCTAACGTCTACCCACCAGTGATGCGATACCTGAATGTATACCTACAGGGCCGCCCGTCGCCTTCCCGACGTTCATTGTTGGCCTTATGTTTGGCGTCACGCCTAATCCCGTACCCGTCCTGTTTCCTGCGAGTGCTCTCTGTCTGATTGCTTCTTCAGGTGTTTGTGACACAGGACGCGCTGGCCTAGCAGGGATTAAATCCGGCCTTGGCATTATGGGTTGAGAAACTCTGCCAATTCCTGGTTCCCCAAACCTTAGATCAGATTCTACTCGGTTTCTCAAGCTTTCTGGGCCTTGAGATCGCATTATCGGCTGGTTTGTTCTGAGGTATTGGCTCGCGTCCATCATCGGAGGAGGCGCTCCTGTAAAATCTCGGACAGGGGAAGGTGTCTCGATTTGCGCGGGCTGTGGTTGCCTATCCATCACTGGCTCTTGCTCTAACGGCCTAACAGTCCCTGCCCCTCCCATACCAATTTTTCCTCGACCGATTCTTCCAAAATCTGGACGCCCCGGAGGGGGCGGCATAACTGGTCTTGGGGTCGAGTATAATGATCTTTGAGGGAACCCTGTTGCTGGATCAACCATCCTACCGAATGGAGATTGCTGCCCTGAGAGCAAAGCCCCTAACCCTGTAGGAACTCCGTAACTGTAGCTTGGCCGACGATAAAAGTTTGTAGCACCCGATCCGTAAAACTGCCCGAATGGAGGTCTAGGCTGCGGCCTGAACATAGGTGAAGAGCCAAATCCTCTGTTTGGAATAGTCTGAGCAGAACCTTTAGATGCGCTAAGTCCCGGAGTGCTTTTAGCCATTATATGTATTCTCCAGATCTAATCATTTCAGTAACACGGATAGCTCTTGTGCCAACTTGCTGCGCCCACTTGCTATCCATAAACTCATCTGCTGCCACATCGAACTGCTCCCTGCTCATGGCAGTTAAAGCGTTAACAAACCCGCGCAGTTTGGTAAGACCAAGATTAAAACAAATATCGACCATCGCATCGCGCCTAGCCTCATTCAGTCCACCGAACCAGAAATATGTTTCTTGGAGTTCCTCTCGAACCCGCTTGATATCGTTGTTGAGAAGATAGTCGATCTCGTCATCAGAAAGCCCTAGGCCAGACTCAGAGATGTTTCTGCCAACACCTATCGTTTCGTAGCCAGCAGAGCACAGGTAAACCTTTGACTTAACACCCTCATGGCGCTTAATCATTTCGACTAGCTTGCTCATTACTTCTCCCGTGCTACGGAGTTGACCTTCTCGTAAGAACGCATAGCGCCCAATCCGAGCATACCCATCATAACGGGCACTAGGAGCGTAGTATCCACCTCTGGCACATCTACCCAAATGCCTAATATGTTTACAATGATGGTGTTGTAAAGCAGACCAAACGCAGAGATCCATCCAATGCAGGGACGCCACCCAGCCACAAATAACGACTTATGTGCAGCTTCCATCTTGTTGATTTCTAGCTGGCCTTTTAATGCTTCCTGCGCGTGACGCTCCGACATGGTTGCGATTTCATGGGCCAAAGCATTCTTCTGATCTTTGTCTTCAATGAACTTATCGAGTAAACCTGTGACTGGGCCGATTAGCTGTCCGACTAAACTCATCTACCATTACCTCTGTTTGACCATGCCTGCGCTCCAAAAAACGCTGCCAATATACCTGCGACCGACACAAAGTAGACTGAGGCCATATCACCGAGAATACTTGCTGCCTGTACTAGACCAGCCCAACTGCTTACGACTACTAAGGACGGATACAAGAGCATTCCCCACAAAGCAAACCAACTCATGCTGCGTTGAGCCTGTGCTCTTTCATTGCTGATTTTTAGCTCTTGTAGCTCTTTGCTAGTCTCTAGCTCATCATCAGTGACAACGCCGTCACCATCGGTGTCGTACTGATCATAGTCTGATCCAGGTTCTAATTTCTTCGCTGCCATCTCAGTCATAAAATTGTGTGTTTTGCGGCACCTTAACAGGGATGCAGTATGCTGTAATATTCTCTTGGTTGTTCAGACGCCTGCCCTCTATGGGCTTGATAGACCCTTGTTCGAGCCAAAAAGCAAACTGATTGCACCTGTGAATGTTGCGGAAGTGAAATCTACCTGCGACTTGCTCGCCCTCAACTACCATGACAAGCAGAAACGCCATAATCATCCGAAGGCTTTTAGAATCAAGACAAAGATTAGGACTGCAATGCCGCCTCCGATGATAAGAGTCGTGCCGCCAACAAGCAGTTGTTGAATGAGGATTTGCTTTTCGCGTTTACGTTTTGCCATTAGCCTCGCGTGTGCCCTCCTGTCTTGTTCCTGCTGCCTAATTGCTTGGTCGTAGTCCTCTAGCAGTTTGGGGTCTGCAACCAGGAGCAAATCCCTCAGATCTTTTTGATATCTTTCCTGGTTCCTACGAAGCATTTGTAGCTTGAGGATGTCATTCTTTGAGAGCGCATTAAACGTCGAGCTTTTACGTTGTACCTCGAAGTTGTTAAGAGCTTCTCCGAAATCAGACACAAGAGCCATCGCTTGTTGCACGTTGGCTTTGCCTTCATTGACATTTTGGATCACCGAATTGATCTGCTGGAGAAGCATCCCAGCGGCTGCAACAGACTCGATAATCATGGGTTATACGCTTATATTTACTCGTTGTGTCGATGCTAATTGCTGCGCCTCGACCCTGTTGCCCTCTTTGGTGTACATAGTTGGTATGATTGTCTCTACCGCTTCACGCACAGTCTCGCCTTCCGCGCCGGTTCTCAAACGCTCCTGCTTTTGTACAGCGACTTGCTTCCAACTGACCTGCGCTGTGTCATTAATGCTTATTTCCATCTTGTGATCCCTCTACAGGAAAACAATTTATGTTGGCGGCTACTGTCCTTCGCTCGCCTTCCCCCTGAAACGGATACACCATGTGCTGCATCCAGCTGGGGAATAAGTACAAACGTCCGACTATTGGTCGAGCAACGACGCTTTGCGTAGGCTTCAGCCGTTCTCTGTCCCATGTGCTCGAGGCCCCGTAGTTAAAATGTAAACATCCGTCACTCTCGCCACTAGAGTTGTATAACCCGTATTCTTGCGATCCCGGTCTTGACCCCTGTGCTATCTGAGGCGGTACTTTCGTCCACGTTGTACAGCTAACACCCATGACGGTTTTAGTGCCGTGATCGTGAATCGGGTTGTAATCACCTTGGTAGCTGTGGACTGACCAAAGCTCATCCATCTCGACGCTTCTGTTGCCGTCCAGAACCTGACCAGATTGAGCCATGAACTGATTGATGTACGTGACGCTCATCTCACACAGAAACTTAGAAAAGGGTACTAGCCTTGGGTCTTCGTGATCCATAACAAGCTGCTCGCCTGTCTTGATCTGGCCTACGAGCGTATGCGCTGCACTAACCCTATCGTCCTGCGTGACAAGTTCATCAAGATAGTCGTTACACGCCTCTACGAACTCTGTCGGGATGTCCAACTCCATCAAAAACACTGACGGAAGAGGATGCATCTTGTACGAAATTTCAGCCATTTATGGCTTCGACAGCAGCTTTTCCCTCGCCTTCTTCTGGCCCTTCTTCTGATTCAACCAACTGAGCATCAGCTTGTACCTTAATCTTCATCATCAAAGGCCAAGTCCCAGTTTTGCTAGGCATATCGCCCAGTACCGCTAGGATTGCGTTGATCTCATGTTCTTCTAGGTTGATTTGCACGTTCTATTTTCCTTATGGCTTATATGCTTTTGCGGCTGCTACAGCAGAGTCGATGGCAGAAAAGTCCTCTGACCCCCAATCGCCTAGCGCCTTGCCGTATTCTAAATAACCGGCACTACGCAGTACACGCTCTTGCTTCTCAGCACCTGTGAGATCGTTGCCGAACTCGTTATCAGATGCCAACACACTGGTGATAACATTCGCGCCATTTAACATGGCTTGGTACATCTTCGCTTTTTCTTCGTCGGTTCTAGCCTCTTCAGACATTTATTCCTCCTACGACTTTGGGTATTTATCTTTAATCGCTTGTATGTCAGCTTTCCAAGCGTCAATTCCTTCGTGATATATTTTGTCCAGTTGATCCTCGATAGAAGGGTATTCCGTAACTCGTTTGTTCGCGTATGTCAGAGAATTTTCTATTTCTGACTTAGTTTTTTCTCGGAGAGCAACTATCCCCTCTGAATCTGGTTCGCCTTCTTTAGTCAGAATAAGATCGTCATCAACTAACATCTCTGTCAAAGAGGAATCCAAATCCTCTGTAATTCGTTTTTTACTACGAATAAACAGAGTCCCGTCAGGTTTGAAATATAAATACATGCCTAGCCCTTATGTGTCTATGCGATCCCAGCTTGTGAAAGCCGTGTTGAAAGATCGAACATAAACTTCAGTAGATTGAAGTTTTACTGCGATCTGAGTAGTAACGTTTCCAGCGTTGCCAAAAACAACCACTGCATGGAAGCTAGTCGTTGGAGCATTCGTTGCGTTGTTGTCAATTCGATACATGCCTGGGAACAAAACATTATCGTAGTCTGTGGCAGATAAAAGTTGTTGTCCTGCCCCTAATCTTGATATACCGTCACTTTGAATAATCGCCTGCCCACCCGTGCTTATATTCAATTCCAAACCGACTTGACCATCGCCATCTGATAGGATGACGCGGTTGGTTGCGGTACGCATGTCTAAGCCATCTTCGTTGCCGTCGAACATTCCCAAAATAGAATTCTTGGAACCAGTAGTCATACGACTACCACTTCCTGCCCCAACGTAGGTGTTGCCAGTGCCCGTGGTTGTTAGATGTCCTGCGCCAAATTCGCCAGAGCTATCGTGACCAACAAATGTATTATCCGTGCCCGTATTTACAGAGAAACCTGCATAAGATCCGATGAGGGTGTTGCCCCTCCCCGTGGTGACTGCCGTCCCTGCTTCAAACCCCACTGCTGTATTGTAAGTATTTGTAGCTGTTGTGAAATTTTGTGTGTCTAAAGCACCTGACCCAATCGCTACAGACCTACTTCCTAACGTGTCAGAACCCAAAGCTCCTATGCCCACAGCTACGTTAAAGTCAGCGTCAGTTAAGGCATCACCTGCAAGACCACCAACGATAGTGTTCTGAACTCCCGTGGTGATATGATCGCCTGCACTGTAGCCAACAGCGACGTTGTAACCATTTGTAGCAGTGGTGAAATTTTGACGAAGCAAGGCGTTCATACCGACCGCAACAGCACGACTTCCTTGTGTATCTGCACCTAACGCATCAACCCCTACTACTACATTACTGCCGCCGGTGGTCAGAACATCGCCTGCTAGACCTCCAATAATAGTGTTGTATAGCCCCGTAGTGACGTCGTTACCTGCGTCAACGCCTACGGCTACGTTGTAAGTATCTGTATCTGTGCTGGGGTTTTGATTTTGTAAAGAACCTGATCCTACGGCTACAGCTTTTGCACCGTTTACATTTACTCTCAACGAGGACTCACCAATAGCGGTATTCTTATCTTGGTCTGTATTAGCCCTGAGAGCAGAACCGCCAATAGCGACATTGCTATCGCCCGTAGTATTTGACAGCAGCGCAGCTTCGCCAAAAGCGTTGTTAAACTGCCCTTCTGTGGTTGCTCCTAAAGCGTTATAACCGAAAGCATTGTTGTTAGTGCCTGTGGTAATCGCATCGCCTGCAAGGCCACCGACAAGGGTGTTCTTGGTTCCCGTAGTGACGTTTAGACCTGCTTGCTCGCCTACTGCCACGTTGTAAGTATCGGTGGCAGTAGTGAAATTTTGAGAAAATAAAGCCGCAAAACCAACAGCGACTGACCTACTGCCCAAAGTATCCGATGTCAGCGCATCTTTACCGATGGCAACATTTCTTGTCCCTTCAGTAAGCGCATCAGCGGCAAGACCGCCGACGATGGTGTTGAAGATTCCCGTTGTGATTCCACCACCAGCAAAATAACCCGCACCAACATTATAATTATCTGTGTTTGTGGTGAAATTTTGTACAGCTAACGCGCCTAAACCTATAGCTACGGCCCTATCACCTTTTGTATCAGCGCTTAGAGCTTGATAACCAAGAGCAGTGTTGTTATTGCCCGTGGTAAGGGCATCACCTGCAATACCACCAATAAGGGTGTTGTTGGTTCCGGTTGTGATTACATGGCCCGCTTCAAAGCCCACCGCTGTATTGAAAGTATCTGTGGCGGTAGTAAAATTTTGAACCTCTAAAGTCCCGTAACCAACGGCGGTAGATTTACTACCTAGAACGTCAACGTCTAATGCGCCAAAACCAACAGCGACGTTGAAGTCAGCATCCGTTAGTCCGTCCCCAGCAAAAGCACCCACAAGGACATTTCTAGCACCAGTGGTAATGGACGTTCCTGCGTCAACTCCAACCGCTACATTATATGATTCTGCTCCAGCGTTTAGTGTCTTGAGCGCCCTATAGCCAACAGCTACGGCATTGCCGTTACCATCTTCAGTGCTTAACGCCTCATACCCAACCGCCACGTTGTAATTACCCGTAGTCAGAGCGTCCCCTGCTAGACCACCGATTAGGGTGTTCTGAACCCCTGTGCTGATTGATTTGCCTGCTTGATGACCTACCGCTACCGAGAACGCATTTGCCCCAGCGTCTTGGGATTCCAATGCCTCGTAACCAATCGCTATATTGCCGCCGTGTGCATCTTCAGTTTTTAGAGCATCCTGCCCGATGGCTATATTGAAATCCCCCGTGCTTATAGCGGTTCCCGCGTCCTTGCCGATTGTGATGTTAGACGTGCCGCCACTCGCAATACTGTTTCCAGCGTTTTCGCCAATACGAATGTTGTCGCTACCTGCCGATGCGGTTAGTAGATCTGCGCCTGTTTCAATTGTGACATTTCCTGCAAAACTTGATGCACCATCGACATCTACAACATCAAGATTAGCGGTGCCATCTACGTCTAAATCGCCTGACACGAAGAACGATGGGACAGACAGATCAGTAAACGCATCAACCATCGCGCCACCAGAACCTGCACCATCGCTGTAAATTGCTTTGGTCTGACCGTTAAGTATGGTGATGGTGGCACCAGAACCTTGCTTGATGATGATGCTCTGCGATCCGCTGGTTGCGTTCTCGATAAACCACAACTTACTAACCGTGTTTGGCCCTATAGTGATGGTGCAAGTGCTATCAAGAGTTCCAGTGTATTTAAGAAACATGCTCCTGCCGGGATCAGTAGACCCATCGGCAATAGTAGTAGTGTGGGTATCAGCATTAGTCGTAATAGCTTCCGTGCCAAAGCTGAATGCCTCTGCAATTAGCTCTAAATTTGTATTGGTACTGGTTCCCCAGGTGCCTGCCTCGTCACCAGTAGCAATCTCTTTTAGGCGTAGATCGTTAACATAAGTTGCCATCTATCTTCTCCGACTTTTCGTCTTAGGCTTTGGCTTCTTCATAGACGCCACA
>LULW01000111.1_pt1 | contig 58062 bp, 50 predicted proteins | sample 729531 | NCBI WGS metagenome assembly LULW01 (sample SAMN03860279, study PRJNA289734) | marine metagenome | biome: seawater column; feature: ocean; material: water; isolation source: Red Sea water column Station 108 - depth 10m | place: Saudi Arabia: Red Sea | collected 2011-10-15 | depth 10 m | reverse complement strand
GGTGATGGGGGCAATCGTCTTGGGTCTTGCGCTGACCCTTGCCCTTGTCGCTGCGCTCGATCCGCCCGCGCCCCGTGCGTCCGCTCCCGCGATCTCCGGGGCGGACGCACCCCCCCGATTATGGCGACACGCTGCGCCGCTGCCGAACCGCTACCGAGGCCGATCCCGAGTGCGAGGCGGCGTGGGAAGCGAAACGGCGCCATTTCTTCCGGACCGAAAAGAGCAAGCCATGAACGACACCGGCGTTATCGACAATTTCCTGTCGGTATTCTCGACCTATATCGACAGCGGGTTCGGATTGCTCGGCGGCGAGGTCGGCTTCCTGTCCTCGACGCTGATCGTGATCGACATAACGATCGCGGCGCTCTTCTGGGCATGGGGCACCGACGAGGATGTGCTGCAGCGGCTGGTGAAGAAGACGCTCTATATCGGCGTCTTCGCCTTCATCATCGGCAATTTCCAGGCGCTGGCCACGATATTGCTCGAGAGCTTCGCCGGGCTGGGCCTGAAAGCGGCGGGAAGCGCGATGGCGATCGGCGATTTCATGCGCCCCGGCATGATCGCGTCCACCGGCCTCGACGCCGCCGAGCCCTTGCTCGACGCGACCGCCGATCTCGTCGGGCCGGTCGGGCTCTTCACCAACTTCGTCCAGATCCTCATCCTGCTGATCGCCTGGGTGATCGTCGTGATCGCCTTCTTCATTCTCGCGGTGCAGGTCTTCGTCACGATCCTCGAGTTCAAATTGGTGACGCTCGCGGGCTTCGTCCTGCTGCCCTTCGCCTTCTTCGGACGCACCGCCTTCATGGCCGAGCGCGTTCTCGGCCATATCATTTCCTCGGGCATCAAGCTGCTCGTCCTCGCGGTCATCACCGGCATCGGCACGACCCTCTTCCAGCGCTTCATGGACGCGGGGCTCGGGACCGAACCCGACGCTGGGGGCAGGCGCCGCCGCAGGCACCACCCTCGCAGCCGGAGCAACGATCGCTGCCGGGGCCGCGGGCGCGACGCTGGCGGCCGGCGCGGCGAGCAGCGCCGTCGCTCGCACCGCGCTCGGCGCCTCGCGCGCGTCCGGCAGCGCTTCGGCATCCTATGCTCGCGGTGCGGCCGGGAAGAGCGGGATGCGGGCGTTCGGTGCGGGGCTCGCCAATGTGGCGCGTGACACGGCGCGCGGCGCGGGTTCGCCGCTCCGCGCCGCGGCGGACCGCCTGCGTCAAAGCTATGCTGCGGGGCAGGCCGGCAAGTCCGCGGCCGGCGCTGCCAATGCCGGCGACGGCGCGGCGTCGCCTCCGACCTGGGCGGCCGCGATGAAGCGGCGGCAGGCCGTCACCTCGGGCGCCACCATCGCTTCGCAGACCCTCAAGGCCGGCGACAGCCATGGCGCCGGCTCCGCTCCCGACATCAACCAGAAGGATTGAACCCATGTTTCGACGCCCGTCCCAACATTATGGCAAGTCCCCGGTCCCGGTTACGCCCTACCAGCGCGCGGCGCAGGTCTGGGACGACCGCATCGGTTCGGCCCGCGTCCAGGCGAGGAGCTGGCGGCTTGCCTTCTTCGGTTGCCTCGCGCTGTCGGGCGGACTCGCCTCGGCGCTCGTCTGGCAGTCGCTCCGCGGCACGATCACCCCCTGGGTGGTCGAGGTCGACAAGCTCGGCGAGGCCAGGTCGGTGGCGCCCGCCGATGCCGACTATTCGCCGACCGACCCGCAGATCGCGTTCCACCTCGCGCGTTTCATCGAACATGTCCGTTCGATCCCGGCCGATCCGGTGGTGCTGCGCAAGGACTGGCTCAGCGCCTATGACTTCACCACGCCCAAGGGCGCACAGGCGCTGAACGACCACGCTCGCGCGAACGATCCCTTTGCCGAGGTCGGCAAGATGCAGGTCGCCGTCGACGTGTCGAGTGTGATCCGCGCATCGCGCGACAGCTTCCGTATCGCCTGGACCGAGCGCCGCTATCAGGACGGCAGCCTCGTCGAGACGTCGCGCTGGTCGGCGATCCTGACCACCTCGATCCAGCCGCCCCGCACCCCCGACGCCCTGCGCCGGAACCCGCTCGGCGTTTTTGTCACCGCTATTTCTTGGTCGAAGGAGCTCAGCCAATGATCCGCCTTACCCTTCTTATCGGCGCCGCCACGCTCGCGCTGCCAGCGCAGGCCGCACCCGCCGATCCGCGCACGCAGGTCGGCCGCGCGAACGACGCGGCGCGCGTCCAGCCCGAGCGCGCGACCTTCCTCAACGCCATCCAGAAATATGCATGGGCCGACGGCGCGTTGTTCCAGGTCTATACCGCCCCCGGACAGGTCACCGACATCGCATTGCAGGAAGGCGAGGAGCTTGTCGGTCCGGGGCCGGTCGCGGCCGGCGACACGGTGCGCTGGGTCATCGGCGATACGGTGAGCGGGACGGGCGCGTCGCGCCGCGTTCATATTTTGGTGAAGCCCACGCGCCCCGACATCATGACGAATCTGGTCATCAACACCAGCCGTCGGACCTATCACATCGAGCTGCGCGCGACGCCCGCCACCTATATGGCGGCGGTCTCCTGGTCCTACCCGCAGGACGAGCTGATCGCGCTTCGCGCCGCCGAGACCGAACAGGCGCGGCTCGCTCCGGTTGCCGGCGGCATCGATTTCGCGGCGTTGAGCTTTGCTTATCGTATCTCGGGCGCGAAGGTCCCTTGGCGGCCGGTGCGGGTCTTTGACGATAGCCGCCAGCTCTTCGTCGAGTTTGGCGCTGCGATCGCAACCGCGGACATGCCCCCGCTGTTCGCGATCGGCGAGAAGGGCGCGGCGGAACTGCTCAACTACCGCGTCGATGGCCGATACATGATCGTCGACCGCCTCTTCGATCGCGCCGAACTTCGCCTCGGCAGCGGGCGAGGCGCCAAGGCCGTGCGGATCGAACGCGAAACGCCGCGCCCGCGAGGGCGGTCGTGACGGCGCCCGACCAGCCCGGCGCCGAGGCAGTGCCCGAGGCCGACGTAGCGCCGATCGCCCCCGCGAGTCCCGATGCGTTCCGCCTCGCGGGCGAGACGCCGCGGGTCATGCGTCTGTCGCGCAAAACGCTGGCGGTCATCGGTGGTGCCGGCGGCATCGCGATCGCGGCATCGCTGATGTGGGCGCTACGCACGCCGGCCCCGGCCGAGCGGCAGGAGCTATACGAGGCGAGCAACAATGCGCGGCCCGACGCGGTCACCGGGGCGCCTGCCGACTACGGCGCCGTGCCCAAGCTTGGCCCGCCGCTCCCCGGCGACCTTGGCCGGCCGATCGTCGCGGCGCAGGGAGGCGGCGATGCCATCCCCGTGCCGCCGATCGGAGCAGAGGCGGGCGCGCCTCCCGACCCGCGCGAGGCCGCGGCCGAGCAGGCGCGGCAGCGTGCCATGCAGGAGCGTGAGAGCGCCCAGACGAGCCGGCTCTTTCTGGCAGGCGGAACCACAAGTTCCGCAGCAACAGACATTGTGCCCGCTACGGCGGCCGAGCCCGAGCAGGCGGCGGAGCCTCGCACGGTCAGTGAGGGGCGGCGCCAGTTTCTGGCGTCGGGGCCGAAAAAGCCCCTCGAAAGCGCCGAGCGGCTGATCACGCCGAGCTCCGGGCTGATCGTTCAGGCCGGGACCGTGATTCCGGCAGCGCTCATCACGGGCATTCGTTCCGACCTGCCAGGCCAGATCAGCGCGCAGGTAACGCAGAATGTCTACGACAGTCCGACCGGGCGCATCCTGCTCATCCCGCAGGGCTCGCGGTTGATCGGCGAATATGACAGCGAGATCGCGGCGGGTCAGAGCCGGATGCTCCTCGCATGGGATCGCCTGATCCTTCCCGGAGGACGATCGATCCGCCTCGAACGCCAGCCCGGCGCCGACGCCGCAGGCATGTCGGGGCTCGAGGACAGGGTGAACAATCATTGGGGCCGGATGGTCCGGGCCGCGCTCGTCTCGACCCTGCTCGGGGTCGGAAGCGAACTTAGCGTCGGCGGCGACGACGAACTCGCCCGGGCGCTGCGCTACGGGATGCAGGACAGCACGAGTCAGGCCGGACGCCGCATCGTCGAGCGCGAGCTCGCCGTTCGCCCGACGCTCACCATTCGCCCGGGGTTCGCGCTCCGCGTGATCGTCACCCGCGACCTCATTCTCGAGCCGCAGGCGGATGGGCGATGAGCGGATTACGCCTCGGGCCAATCGTCGAGGAGAAGCCGGTCAAGGCCACTGTCGAACTCACGGGCAAGCTCGCGCGCGATCTGGCCGACTATGCCGCGGCGCACGCGAAGGAAAATGGTCTGTCCGAGCCACTGCCGATCGAACGGCTGATACCGCCGATGCTTGAGCGGTTCATTGCGACCGATCGCGGTTTTGCGAAGGCGCGGCGTTAGGCGGTAAAGAGTCTTTTGTATGCAGCCACAGGGTCGATTATGATCGGCCTGTGGACGAGCATTTTGCTCCTGAGTGGCCGACCCTACCTCAGCGGCCTTGCACAACGAAGCCCGATCCCTCGGGCTTGCGGGTGCCTTTCGCTGCATGCGGCGATGGCGTGGTTCGGCACGTCGAGCAGATCGTATCGCACCGCGACGGCCCCTTTACCTGCCTTGGATGCAAGGAACGACTGACCCTTCGGCTCCCGAAGAAGATGCGGAAACATTTCGCGCACCAGTCCGACAGCCGATGCTCAGGCGAGACGGCCCTGCATCTCTACGCCAAGCTGCTGCTGGCTGCTGTCCGGCGGGTCACCCTGCCAAGCCTTGTCTTGCGCGAGGAGCGACTGGAGGAGGTCGTTTTCGAAGGTGGGCAGTTCGCGCTCGACGAGGTGAGGCTGGAGACATCGGAGGGCGATTTCCAGCCCGATGCCATGGTGTGGATCGGGTCCGATCGCCGCGCGGTGGAATTCAAGGTGTCGCACGCGGTCGATGAGGAGAAGCAGCAGAAGGTCGCGCGCGCAGGCTGCCCGATGATCGAGATCGATCTTTCCGGAGTGCGTTGGCGCCAGCTTGATGGCGCCGAACTCGACGAGCAGATTTTGCACGACGCACCGCGGCACTGGATCCATCATCCGGATCGCGAGCGTTCCGCGCAGCGGCTGTCCGAGCGGGTCACGGCGGAAGCGACGCGCAAGGGCGAGGCGCTCCGATGGCATATCCTGGAGCGACCGCAGAAGCCTCCCGTCGATACCGAATGGGTCGGGGAGATCATGGCCGACCTGCAATATGCCGAACTGGACTATCTGCTCGGGGCCAAGAGCCGGATGGGCCATTGGTTCACGGTAAGGCCGCAGCTTTGGCAGGCGGCGCTCGTGCATGCCCTGATCTACACGCCGAGCATCAAATACTCGGCGGGATCGGACATCCATATCCATGGCGAGTGGCCGAACGAGGCGAATCTCGAGAGCGTGCTGCCGACATGGATGCTGCGCACCGATCTCAGCAATTACAAACCGAAGGCACTCGCGGCGGCCGGCTACTCGCGGGAGAGTTTCGGGTCGCCCAGCCAAGCGGTGATCGAGTATCTCTTCAATCTCTTCACCGATCGGCAGGCTGTGGTGTGGGAGCGTGACGAGCAGCGCTTCTATGTCGACCCCGATCTTCATGCCCGCGTTCACAATCGCCATGACCTTGAGCGCACCGTTGCCTGCATCGCCAAGGATGCCGGCCATCCCGATCCCGATGGTTTCAGCCGGCGCTGGATGCGGCGATATAATGTCGACGGCCGAAATCCCTGGAAGGTAGCGGCGGAAGGCGGCGACGATTTTCGCGCGCTGGACAAGCGGGTCCGGGCGATCTTCGACATGTCGCGCAGCTACCGCGATCTTCCGATCGTCGACGATCTTTGCGGCTTGCCCTTTCAGGAGTGGCGCGACGGGATCCGGCAGAAGCGCGAGGCGAAAGAAGCCGCCGAGCGCAAGCGGATCGAGGACGCGAAGGAGATCCGGCGAAGGAATTTCGCCATCGCTGCGCAAAACCTGCTCAAGGACGAGGCCGAGGCCTTGCTCGCATCGACGGCCGTCGACGGGGTACCTATCACCGAATGGGCGTGCGGCAGCGACGATCTCTATTGGCGCGCCTTCAGCCATATCGAGCGGGCGGAGGACGCGAGGAAGCGGCGGGTTTTGGCGGCGGAAGCGGCGGACGAACTGCGCAAGCGGCTCACGACCGCTTCCAACAAGGCTTTCCGCGATCCGGACCGCGCGCACCTCTTCCTCAACAGCGCGCACCCGAAGCTTGCCGGTCGGCGCCCGATCGAGGCGTGCGAGACCGATGCGGATCTAAGAGTCGCGCTGACCCTTCTTCCGAAAGCGTAGCGGAGCATGCCGGAGGGAATTCCCGCTCGCGTGTGAAATCGCGATGTTCTAGACTTGTTCTATGGACCAGCCCGACGATTCGGCCGATCAGCTTGCGGCCACACGCGCCATCCTTCCCTCGGAATTCATGCGCCAGCTGAGACCTGACGAGTTTTCCGATAGCGGGTCCGAGCCTGCCTTCATCCTCGAAGCCTATGAGCTGGAGCAGCGCCTCGAGTATGTCACAGCGCGCAACGAGACCCATGATTTCGAGATCTTCTGCCGCAAGCTTTGCGAGCGCATCGTCTGCAAGAATCTGAAGCCTGCGACGGGCCCGGAGGGCGGTGGCGACAGCAAGGCCGACAGTGAGACCTTTGCGGTCTCCGACGAGATTACGACACTTCACTATGTAGGCGAGGCCAACTCGGGAAGCGAGCGCTGGGCGTTTGCTTTCAGCGCGAAAAAGCAGTGGCAGCAGAAGGCGCGATCGGACATCGAGGGGATCGCGGCGACGGGGCGTCCCTATACAAAGGTGTTCATCGCCACCTCGCGTTACGGCCGCTCCAAAGATGTCGCCAAGATTCAGGATGAGCTGTCCGAGAAATTCGGCTTTCGCGTCGAGATATTCGACCGGAGCTGGATCATAGACCGGGTTCTGACGCACGGAAATCAGGATATCGCTGTCGACTATCTCGGAGTCGGGAAGCGAAACGAGAAGGCGCGGGTCGGGCCAGCTGACTATGCGCGGTCGCAGCAGCTCGAAGATCTGGAGAAGGAAATCCAGGACCCGGCCGCTTATGCCGGCATCGAGGCGCAGCGCGTGACCGACGCCCTGCTCGCTGCGACGCTTTCGAAGGAGTTGGAGCGGCCGCCTTTCGAGACCCATGGGCGATTTGAACGGGCGATCCGCATCGCCGATCAACATGGTCTGCTCAGCCAGCAGATCGAAGCACGCTATCAGCGGCTATGGACGGTCTTCTACTGGTTCGACGACTTTGACCTCCTGGACCGCGAATTTGACGCGTTCGCCGAACTCGCGCTTGGCTCGCCCGCGGCGCGACACGCGGAACGCCTTGCAAACCTTCTGCAGTGCCTGATTACGGCGGTCGCACAGGGCTATCGTTCAGCCGAACAGGTTCGCCTCTTGGAACGCCGGTCCGCGCTGGTCGCTCGCCTCGAATTTTTGGCGGGTCAGAAAGACCGTCCCAACAATGCGCTCGAAGCGCGCACGACCTCGCTAATGCTCGAGATCACCTCCCTTGCGTTCGACCGACGCGACGAAATCTCCCCCTTTTGGCAGGAAGTCGAAGCTATCCTCGAAGCCGCGTCGGGGCTCGCTGAATATGATGCGGAGCGGCTCTCGCAGCTGATCGAGGAGGTGGGGCCGCTTGCCGGGAACGATCCGGCCTATGGTGAACTGGTCGACAAGCTCGCAGCCTTCATGGGAAAGCGGGTCGGCGAAGGCGAGAGTGGACGTATTCTGCTGCGAAGGGCGCGGCGGCTCGACACAAATGCCGACCGCCTTGAGATAATTCGACTACTCGGACGGGCCACGCATCAGCTCACCAAGCGCGAATATGCGGAAGAGCTCATCGAAGCGAGCTACATGCTCGCGGTCGCCTATCGGGGCACCGGCACGCTCTGGGCTGCTCGTGCCGCGGCGCTGTTTGCTGTCGCATCGATAATTGCGGATTCGGAGCACGATAGCCATCCGTCGGTTACCCTCGTTCCCGCGTTGATGCTCCTCATCTGGATCGACATCGAGTTGCGGCTGCTGCCCGAGGCGCTCGACGCGATCCGGATGGTGAATGGTTGCCGAAAGTTGCTGCCGCTCGACGACGCTTCGAAGGTTCGCGTCGACGAGAGGTTGAAGGAATTTGATGGCGTCCTCACTTGCCAGTTTCTCAACAGCTCGGCCGATGACTTCGAGGTGATGGCGGGCCTCCCGACGGTTCTGGAACGCCTTGGTTTGCCTATGTCCTGCGGCGCGCTTCTCTACGCCTTGGGCTATGCGGAGCGCCTGGGCGAACGTCAGCCCGAGGAGGAGCCGGAAGGGGGACTCGAAGGCATGTTCGCGCGCGCGGCCAACCAGCCAGCGGGCGACCTCGGTGGTCGGCCGCTGGTTACCGGCAGCCCGCAACCGCACAGCATCGAGACCCGCGTTATCGGCATGCGCGTCGCGGTGCATCTATCGGGCAGCGACACAGCGCTGCTCGCCGGCCAAACCCTGCTGGCGGTTATCGACACGCTGTTTGCTACGGTTATCGGCCTGCGGATCGGAGCATTCGTCGAGCGCTTTGATATCGATCTCGTGGAAAGCGATGTTGCCACGGCACCGAGCGTTGATTTCGATGGCAATAACATGCGCGCCAAACTTCATTGGCCTGCCGGATCGACACCCGCCGATCATCTCGGTGAGAGCGGAACCCATAGCCAATTCCTGCTTCTCTCGACGCTGATGCTCGTCGCGACCTCACTCGCGGACCGGCAAAAAATATCTCTGGAGAAGCTTTTTCGGGAAGAATCACTCCTTGAGCGCGTCAGCGCCGCAGTCGCGAGTTCGAACAGCCGTATCCGGGCGATGAACAGTCCAGCGTCGCGACTGACGGACTGGAACGAGCTATCGCTCGAGCGGTTTCCGCCGAAGGCCGACCGGCCGGTAATTGTACGGGTGCCAGAGGCTGATCCCGAAGAAGAAACAATCAGCGAGCGATACGCGACTGGCGATCACCGCAGCGTCGAAGTGCGTTCGATCTTGGACATTCCGCAATGGGAGCAGGCCCGCTGGATCGGCGTGATGCTCGGTCTGCAGCATGATCTCCCGATCGTCGGATTGCATTTTGAGGATCGCGAGGCGGGACGCCAAATTTTCGAGCGTTGGCGCGAGCGGTTCGGCGCACGAGATGTCGAAGGGGCTATCCACATCGCGATCTTGCGCGAACTACCTGGTCGGCCCCCGTCCCACTATGCGGTGCTATTGATGGCGGGAACCGAGCCAGGGGATTTCGCTGGTACGCTGGTGAGCATGCCGAGCCGCCTCAAGCTGCTCGAACCTGCCGCCGACACGAATCTGAGGTTTTTTCTCGATAACTATCCCGCGGGTGGCTCGTTCATTCTGGTTCCCACTTATGTGAAGGAGAATGGTGAGCCCGATCTGATGATGGACCTTGCCATACTAAAGCATGACCTCTCGATCCGGAGAGTTGCCGATATCGGCAAGTCCGATTTGGAGATCATCGGAGTGCAGCTTCTCGAGCAAATGGAAGCGCGCGACGGTTCGCCGCCCTGATCAGGCGGCGAACTTCATCTTTGACGCCTTCCTCACGCCAGTCTCGAGATGTTTTGCGATCTCGTCCGAAGTGCGGCTGACCGCCAGCTTCACGGCTTCATCGATATGAACATAGTCCTGCGTCACACTTTGCGACGCGTGGCCTAGCATCGCGCGGATCGTGAGCTCGGAGAAGCCGAGTTCGCCCGCCATGCTCCCGAAGGTGTGGCGCAGGGTATGCGGCGTCACGCCCTCAATGCCGGCCGAGCGGCATAGCCGGGCCAAGCAGTCGCTGACGGCGGTAAACGGGCCTTCGCCATTCGACGCGGGAAAGACGTAGGGGCAGCCGGCAATTTCGGGCTGTGCGACGACGATCTTGATCGCCTCGGGTCCAATCGCCCGATATTGCGCGTCGCTCTTCGTGTCGGGGAACGCGACGTAACCGCCCATTGGGTTGATCCACTGCCGCTGCAGTGCCTGCGCCTCTTCCCGCCGATAGCCGGTCAGAAGCAGCGTTCTCACGATGGCAAGCGCAACGGGGTTCTCGGAACCCAGTTCGGCCCGGCCGATCGCCCGGCCCAGCAGCTCGATCTCGGCGATGCTGAGACGCCGGGTCTTCTTCTTGGTCGCGAGCTTCTTCGCGCCCTTCGTGGGATGCTCTGCAATCAGCCCCTTATGCTTTGCGTGGCCGAGAATGGCCTGAAGGGTGCCGAGGCTCCTCCCGGCAACGCCGGCGCCGCCCGTCGGTCGGCCGCCGCGCCCGCCCGAGGGAGGCTTTCGGGTCTGACCCGTGGCGATGTCATTCTGCATGGCCTCGACGTCGGCGATCGTCAGCTTCCGCACGAGGCGTTTGCCCATCAGCGGGATGATGTGCGTCCGGATGCGGCTCTCGTCCATGTTGAGCGAGGTGTCCTTGATCGGGCGGTTCTTCCGTCCAAGAATGCGGCCGGCTCGCGCTTCGACGAGATACCATTCGCACATCTCGGCGACGTTGAGATCCTTCCGGACCCGACGCGACTCCTCTGCGGGATCTTCGCCAGAGGCGACCTTGCCCAGCTGAATCTTTGCCAGCTCGCGGGCTTGTTCGACCGTCATCACGCCGAAGCGCCCGATCTTCACTCGCCGAACCCGGTCTTCCTCATTCATATACTGGATGACGAAGGTTTTCGTCCCGGTTGCGCCGACACGGACACCGAAACCCTTGATCTCGGTATCCCAAAGAAACGCCTGGCCTGTCGCTGGTACAGCCAGCGCATCGACCGTCCGCTTATTGAGCTTTGCAAGCGCCACAAGTTCCTCCATCATATTACGCGAGGGTGGCAGATTCGAAAAGTAATAAGGACGTAATAGAAATTCACCGCTTCGCAGGGTAGGTCGAGGATAGAATATCGTAGGCTGAAGTCAACAAAAGCTTGCTTTTTCGTGCCTTGGCGTAGAAAAAGAAGTTCTGGCGTAGTTGCTGTAATTTCTTGCCAAGGTTGGGGTCGAGGGTTCGAATCCCTTCGCCCGCTCCAGTTTTTCCCGACATCGGAAATAGCCAAGACGGGCCGGTCAGGCCCACGCTTCGCGGTACAGCGCCTCGATCGTTGAAGTGTCGGGGACGCGGGGGTTGTTGCCCGGCGATCCCGATGCGAGCGCTTGTTCGGCCATCAGGGGCAGCAATTCGTTCCAGCGCGCCTCGTCGATGCCATAGCTTTTGGGGGTCGGGACCGCGAGGTCGCGGTTGACGTCGCGCAGCGCTTCGACCAGCCGCGCCACCGCCGCCTGGTCGCCTTCGCCCTCTGCCGCCAACCCCATCGCGCGTGCGCAGTCGGCATAGCGCGGCAGCGCCGCCGGCGCCGACCAGGCGGTCACGGCGGGGAGCAACATCGCGTTCGACAGGCCGTGCGCGACATGGAAATGCGCGCCAATCGGGCGGCTCATGCCATGGACCAAGGCGACCGAGGCGTTCGAAAAGGCGATTCCGGCCTGCAGCGATCCCGCCATCATCGCCTCGCGCGCGGCGCGATTGCCGGATTCGGCGCAGGCGGTGCGCAAATTGGGCCAGATCGCGCGCATCGCGGCGAGTGCCATGCCGTCCGAGAAAGGATTGGCGAGCCGCGACACATAAGCCTACGATCGCGATGGTCGGCAGATAGGCGAGGCCCGCGCACAGCATCTTTTCGTCATTGGCCTCATCGGTGATGACCGTCACGCGCGTCGCTTCGGATCCGGTGCCGGCAGTCGTGGGGATCGCGACGATGGGCAGGGCGGGGGCGTCTTCCTGATGCGGCACCTTGCGCTCGCGCATTGTGCCGCCGCGTACGGCGAGCACGGCGACCGCCTTCGCCGTATCGATGGGGCTGCCGCCGCCGAGCGCGATCACGCTGTCATGCGCCGCTTCGGCGACAAAGCTGTGCGCCGCCTCGACCGATGCGACCGTGGGGTCGGAAATGACGTCGCAATAGGCGCGCGCCGCGATCCCCGCGGCGGCGAGGATTGTCAGCAGCCGGTCGAGCGTGCCGTTCTGCGCAAGGAAAGGGTCGGTCAGGATCGCCGGAGCGGCGAGGCCGAACTGGGCGAGCGCCGCCGGAAGCTCGGCGATCGCGCCGCCGCCGATGCGGATCGACCGCGGCAGGAAGATCGAGGCCATGGCTATGCTCCTTCGCGCTGCTCCGTCAGAACAGGCCCGGCAGTTCGCGCTGCGCGGCGCGGGGATCGGCCGGCATCAGCATCTCGGGCGCGGCCGGTGCGGCGGCGAAGCTGCGCGCGGCAATGCCGGCGGATGCGCTTGCGATCCGCGTCGTGCAACTCTGCCCCGACAGGAAATCGATTGCGGCGCGCACCGATGCCTCGCGCACGTCGCCGAGCGGATAATCAAGATCGTCCGCGGCGGCACAGCTGTTCGCTATCTTGGGCGCCAAACCGATAAAATAGTCGCTCGGCCCGCTCGCATTGCCCGTCGAAAAGGCGATCACGCGCATCCGCTCGTCGCATTCGCTCTTGTCGAGCGCGATCTGGCCGACGGGCTTGCCATAGGTATTGCTGCCGACGAGCGTCATATTGGTGCCGAGCCAGGGCAGCATGCCGTTGATGACCAATTCGCTCGCCGACGCGGTCGATCCGGTGCCGATGAAGGCGATGCGCGTCGGCGCGATCGACTGCGCGGTCGGCGTGAAATTGTGGGTCTCATCGTTCGCGGATTTCGACGCGCGAAAGCTGGTCCGCGAAAAGACGTCACTTGCCGCGCGGTTGCGGCCGAGCAGGTCGCCGAACAATTCGGCGGTCGCGACAAGGCCGCCGCCATTGTAGCGCAGATCGACCACGACGTTGGTGATCCCCTGGTTGCGGAAATTCAAGAAGGCGTCGCGCAATTGCTGGTCGGCCGAACTGATGAAGGTCCGCAGATTGATATAGCCATAGCTCTGGCCACCCTCGGTGATCACCTTGGCGCCATAGCGGTCGGACACGGGGTCGATATTATAGTCGGCCTTGGTGACGCTGACATCACGGGTGCCGCCCGCATCGCTGATCCGCAGCAGGCGCGTAACGCCGGGGTCGCTCGGCCCCAAGGCATTGGTGATGCCCGCGGTCCCTTCGCTCGCAACGATGTCGGCGACGCTGCGCAGATTGGCGGCGCTGGTCCCGATCGCCAATATCTGCGTGCCGCGATCGATCCCGGCGGCGAGGGCGGGGGCGCCTTCATAGGCTTCGGCGATAATCACGCGCTGGGTCGATGGATCGTAGGTCAGACGAACGCCGAAACCGGCGCTCGACCCGCTGCTATAATAGGCCTCTTCTTCGGCGATCGAGGTGACGTAGGTGAAATAGCGATCCTTGCTCTGCGCCCGCGCAGGCGCCACCAGCGCGTCGATATAATCCTGCACCGTCGAATAGCTGGCCGGATTGACGTTCGTCGCAACGTCGTTCGGAAAGAGATACCATTCGTCGATCACCGCCTTGGCGAAGGCCTGGCGTGCCGACAGGCCGCAGCTTGCGGTCGGCGTGGGGGTCGGGCTGGGTGTCGGGGTGACCGTTACCGGCCCGCTCCCCGCCGTGCTGCCACCTCCGCCGCCGCACGAGGCAAGCATCAGCGCCGCCATCGTCAATGCGGTCAGCGACACCCTCGGTTTCGCCATGTCCCTACTCCCCTTCGTCATGCTCCGGCGCGGTATCGCCGCGTCCTTTGAACCCTTGCGCGATCACATATAGCTCGGGCGACCCCTTGCGGCTTGCAGGCGGCTTCGCATGTTTCACGCTCGCGAAATTCTGCTTGAGCAGCATCAGCAATTCGCGGTCGGCGCCGCCGGCGAACACCTTGGCAACGAAGGCACCGCCGGGCAACAGCGTCTGGACCGCAAAATCGGCGGCCGTCTCGGCGAGAGCGATAGTACGCAGATGGTCGGTCTGCGGGTGTCCGACGGTGTTGGCCGCCATGTCGGAGATGACGAGGTCGGGCGCGCTGCCGAGCGCCTCGATCAGCGCGTCGGGGGCGGCGTCGTCCATGAAATCCATCTCGAGGATCGCGACGCCTTCGATCGGTTCGCAGGCGAGCAGGTCGATACCGGCAACGCGCGCGCGCGGGTTGGCCTTGCGCACCACCTGCGACCAGCCGCCGGGGGTGATGCCCAGATCGACGACCGCGCGCGCCTTCTTGAGGAAGCCGAATTTGTCGTCGAGCTCGATCAGCTTGTACGCGGCGCGCGAGCGATAGCCTTCGGCCTGCGCGCGCCGCACATAGGGGTCGTTGAGCTGGCGCTGCAGCCAGCGCGTCGAGGATGCGGTGCGCCGACGCGCGGTCTTGACGCGCTCGTGCAGTCCGCCGCGCCCGCTGGCGCTTCCGCCTCCGCCCTTGCGCCCGCTCATTTGCGATACTCGCGCCGGGTGACCGGAATGTCGCGCCCCTGCATCGCCAGCGTGCGCAATATCCCTTCGCGGATGCCGCGATCGGCAACGCCGACGCGCAGCGCGGGCCACAGATCGATAATGCTTTCAAGGATCGCGCAGCCCGCGACGACGAGGTCGGCGCGTTCGCGGCCGATGCAGGCGATTTCGGCGCGGTCGTCGAGGCTCGCCTCGGCCAGCCGGCGGCTGATGTCCCGCATCGCGTCGGTGGGAACGACCAGCCCGTCGACCGCGCGCCGATCATATCGCGGCAGATCGAGGAAGACGCTCGCCAGGGTCGTTACCGTGCCGCTCGTGCCGAGCAGGCGCAGCGGCTGGCCTTCGTAGCACTTCACCCGTTCGGCGAAACCGGCGAAGGCCTCGCGCGTCACCGCGCGCATATGCGCATAGCTCGCCTGCCGGGCCGAGAGATTATCCTCGCTCGGCGGTGCATGTTCGGTCAGCGAGACGACGCCCCACGGCACGCTGATCCAGTCGCGGATCGCAACATCATGGTCGGATATATCGACGTGCATCAGCTCGGTCGAACCGCCGCCGATGTCGAAGATCAGCGCCGGACCGTCGCCGGGTTCCATCAGATTGTGGCAACCCAGCGCGGCGAGTCGCGCTTCCTCGGCGGCCGAGATGATGTCGAGCACGATACCGGTTTCGCGGCGCACCCGATCGGCCAGCTCGACCCCGTTGGCGGCGCGGCGGCACGCCTCGGTCGCCACCGCGCGTGACAGGGTGACATGGCGGCGGCGCAGCTTGTCGGCACAGATGGCGAGCGCGGCGACGGTGCGGTCCATCGCGGCTTCGCTGATCCGGCCGGTGCTGTGCAGCCCTTCGCCGAGGCGCACGATGCGCGAAAAAGCGTCGATGACGACCAGTTCGCCTTCCTGCGGGCGCGCGATCAGCAAACGGCAATTATTGGTGCCAAGGTCGATGGCGGCATAGCTGCGCGGCCGTACGACCGGCACGGGCCGCGGGGGCGGTGCCGTCTTGTTTCGTCCCTTTGCCGCCTGTCCTGACCGCGGCGGTCGGCCCGATGGCGCTGCCATTTGCCGCATGATTTAAATGACCTGTCTCAACTCACCCACCCGCGATCAGCCGCGGGCGTGCACTTGAGACCGAACCTAGGCGCGCCCCGGCGCGATGGCAAGGTGCATGGCGCAGCAAAACCCCGCCCGGCGCGGGGCCGGACGGGGCAAGGGAGACTGTCTTTTGTTGGGGCTCGGGCCTGCCTTAGCGACGGCAGCCGTCATTGCCCTTGTCGATGGCGCGGCCGGCGATGGCGCCGACGGCGCCGCCGATGATCGTGCCGACGGTGCGGTCGCCGCGGCCGGCGATTTCATGGCCGGCGAGGCCGCCCGCGATCGCGCCGATGATGGTGCCGCCCGTGCCATTGTCGCACTGGCGATAATTGCGGCGGTCGTAGCGACGATCGTAGCGGCGGTCGGCCCGATAGTCGCGGCGGTCATAGCGGCGGTCGTAACGGTCGTGGCGACGGTCGTCGCGACCATAGCCGCTGTAATAGGTGCCATAGCTGCCGTCGTAATAGCCCTGCTGGGCGGCGGCCGGCGTCGCCACGCCCAGCGTCGCGGTCGACATCAGGGCGGCGAGGGAGAGCGTCATCATCTTTTTCATCGTCTTTCTCCTTCAATCTCTTGTGTCTGCCCGGTGCGGGCGGTGGGTCGATGAAGGGGTTTTGCCCGATTCGGCTTGAGGGAAGCCTGAACACCATTGTTGGCATTCGTTCAGCTTCGCACGCCCGGACGCCGGGCTTGCCTGCAAGGAAGGTTCGGGCCTATCGCCGCGGCGATGCGCCGCCTTCTCTCCGCCGCCGCCATCTTCCTCTTGCTCGGCCCGCTGCCCGGAACCGAGCAGCGGTTGCGTGTCATGGACCGCGCCTCACAACGGATCGAGGCGCGGCCCCTGGTTTATCCGGCGGGGCAGACCGGAACGCTGCGCTTCGTGCGCGGCTGGCGGCTCGTCAGCCCCAATGCCATGTTCGGTGGTTTTTCGGCGCTGGCGCTGACCGGCCCCGACCGGTTTCAGATTGCCGGCGATAACGGCGTCCTGGTCCGCATGACCCTGACCGACGAGGGGCAACCGCGCGCGGCGCATATCGGCACGATAGCGTCACCGACCGGTGGTGGGCGCTACAAATCGCAGAGCGATGTCGAATCGATGCTGGTCGACCGGCAAAGCGGACGTACCTGGCTGGCGCTCGAAGGGCTCAACCAGGTCTGGCGGCTCGACCCGACGCTGACGCATATCGAATCGCGCCGCGCCTTGCCCGAACCGCCCTGGCCGTCGAACAGCGGGCCGGAGGCGATGGCCCGGCTGGCCGACGGCCGGACCCTGATCTTTTCCGAAGACGCGCATAGCGATCCGCGGGGACGAGAGGCGCTGCTCTACACGGGCGACCCGGCCGCACCGGGGCCGGCGCCGCTGCGCTTCTTCTATGATGCAGAAGGAAAGGGACTGGTCAGCGACGCCGCGCCGCTACCCGACGGCCGCGTTCTGCTGGTTCACCGGCGGCTGGGTCTTTCCCCGATCTTCACGACGACCCTCGCGATCGTCGACCCCGCCGATATCGCGAAGGATGCTGTCGTCCGGTCGGTGGCGATCGGTCAGGTTCCGGCGCCGCTCGCCGACAATTATGAAGGGGCGGCCGTTATGCGGCGGGATGGCCGCACGTTCGTGTGGCTCGTCGCGGACAATAACTTCAACGCCTGGCAGCGCAGCCTGCTCGTCGAATTCGAACTCGTCGACCTGCCGGGCAGCAAAAAGGCCGCGCGGTAAAACCGGCGGCCTTTTTGTCGCAGCACGTCGAAGGACGAATCAGGCGGCCTTTTCGGCCAGCTTCTTCGCGACTTCCTTCTTGATCTTGCGGGCGTTGTCCGAAAGCAGATTGTCGCCGGTCTTCATCAGCCAGTTGTCGAGGCCGCCATTATGTTCGACCGAACGCAGGCCGTGGGTCGACACGCGCAGCTTCACGCCCTTGCCGAGCGCGTCCGACAGCAGCGTCACATTCTGCAGGTTGGGCAGGAAGGTACGCTTGGTCTTGTTGTTGGCGTGGCTGACATTGTGGCCAACCTGGCGGCCCTTGCCGGTCAGTTCGCAAATGCGCGACATCGTCTTCTTCCTCACAAAATCTGGGCGGCGTGCCGGTTGGCGCGAAAGGCGCCGAAGGGACCGGGTGGGCCGGGAAAGGCGCGCGCTTATCGGCTTGCCGGAGATTCGTCAAGCGATTAGCGGTAGGAAATGCCCTCTTTCCTGCTTCCCGAACCCATGCGCCGCGCGCTCGACCTTGCCCGGATCGCCGCCGATTGGGGCGAAGTGCCGGTCGGTGCGGTCGTCGTCAAGGACGGGGCGATCGTGGCCGAAGGCCATAACCGCCCGCGCGAATCGCACGATCCCACCGCGCATGCGGAGATTGTAGCGATTCGGGCGGCCGCGGCGAAGCTCGGCAACGAACGGCTCGACGGCTGTGACCTCTATGTCACGCTGGAACCCTGCGCGATGTGCGCGGGCATCCATCATCGCCCCGAAATCTACGACGGGATCGGTGCCGGCGAAGCGGCGACGCTGCTCCGCGATTTCTTCGCGGCGCGGCGCTGACGGTCAAAATCCCAGCAATTGATCGACCCATTGCGGCACCAGCTGTGTCGCCGGTCCCTGCCGCGCCTCGTCGAACCAGTAGCTGCCCTGGCTCGGCTCCATGTTGAGCTCGAGCGTGCGTGCGCCCGCCTGCCGCGCTTCGCGCACGAAACCCGCGGCGGGATAGACCGCGCCGGAGGTGCCGATGGAAACGAACAGGTCGGCGCGGTTGATGGCGCGATATATGTCGTCCATCCGATAGGGCATCTCGCCGAACCACACGACGTCGGGGCGCAGATAGCCGACCATGCCGCACGCCGGGCAGGCGGGCCGGTCGATCAGCGTGCCGGTCCACGGACTGCGGCGGTCGCACGCGGTGCACCACGCGTTCAGATGTTCGCCGTGCATGTGTATCAACCGCTTCGCGCCCGCGCGCTCGTGAAGATCGTCGACATTCTGCGTCACGATCAGGAGCTCGCCGGGCCAATGCGCGTCGAGCCGTGCCAGCGCAGCATGGGCGGCGTTGGGCTGTTTGGTCTGGATCGCGGCGCGGCGCGCATCGTAAAAGCGGTGGACCAGATCGGGATCGCGGACGAAGGCTTCGGGCGTCGCCACATCCTCAACCCGGTGCTGTTCCCAAAGCCCGCCGCCGTCACGGAAGGTGTCGATACCGCTTTCGGCCGACACGCCCGCGCCGGTCAGGATCACGATGTTATGGACGCCGCTCATGCGGCCTCTCTATCGGGACGCACCGGCGGCTTCATCCTTTTTCGTCAATCCGGCCCGCACGGGGCGAACGGTGCCTCGACTTCGCGCGATCCGAAGCGCTAAGGGGGATGGGGTAAGGGGACGCGTCATGACGAGCATCGGCATCATCGGCAGTCAGGGACGGATGGGCGTCGCGCTCGCCGCCGCGATTTCGGAGGCGGGGCAGCGCAGCTGCGGCGTCGACAAGGGCGGCGATGTCGCGCGGCTCGTTGCCGCCGCCGATGTGCTCGTCGATTTCTCGTCGCCCGGCGCGCTGGAGGCGACGCTCGATGCCTGCATTGCCGCAAGGAAGCCCATCGTCATCGGCACGACGGGGCTTGAGGAGCGTCACCATTATCTGATCGACGATGCCGCAAAGGATATCGCGGTGCTCCAGACGGGCAATACTTCGCTTGGCGTCACGCTGCTTGCGCATCTGGTGCGCGAGGCGGCGGCGCGGCTCGACGCCGATTGGGATATCGAGGTGCTGGAAATGCATCACCGGATGAAGGTCGATTCGCCGAGCGGCACCGCTCTTTTGCTAGGTCAGGCAGCCGCTGAGGGGCGCGGCATCACCCTCGACCGCTGCTCCGAACGGGGCCGCGATGGCGTCACCGGGGCGCGTGGCCATGGCAAGATCGGCTTCGCATCGCTGCGCGGCGGGACCATCGCGGGCGATCATGACGTCATCTTCGCCGGGCCGGAGGAAATGATCACCCTGTCGCATCGCGCCGAAAACCGCATGATCTTCGCGCGCGGCGCGGTCCGGGCGGCGCTCTGGCTGATCCACCAGCCGGCGGGTCGCTACACGATGCCGCAGGTGCTCGGCCTCTGAACGGGCTTGCGGCGCGCCGATTTCGGCGTATTGCTCTCCTAATACGGCATCGCTGCCAAAGTTGAGGGGAGATATCGCGATGAACCCAGCCGCCGAAACCGCGCGCTACATCGACAGTCTGGGGCCGCAGGCGCTGGCAAGGGCCGCCGCCTATACGCACGGCAATCACTGGCTGCTCTTGTGGGGCTTGCTCGTCGCGGCGGCCGTGACCCTGCTTTTCGTGCGGCTGCGGGTTCTCGATCGCATCGATACGCGTCTGGCCCGGCGCGGCTGGGCACTGCGGACCTGGGTGCTGTGCTCGGTTTTCTTCCTGCTTTCGGCGCTCGTCACTCTGCCGTGGGACATTTACACCGGCTGGATTCGCGAGACCGCCTATGATCGCACCAGCCAACCGCTCGGCGACTGGCTCGGTCAGGCGGCGATCTCGACCGTCATCACCGCGCTGCTCGGCGGGCTCTTCTTCCTGGGCGTTTATGCGCTGATCCGGCGCACGGGCAAGCGCTGGTGGATCTGGTCGGGCGGGCTGGCAGCGATCGCCATTTCGGCCTTCCTGCTCGTCGCGCCGATCGCGATCGAGCCTTTGTTCAACAAATATACGCCGGTTCCCGAAGGGCCCGTGCGCGATGCGCTCGTCGAGATGGCGGCAAAGGCCGACATACCGGCTGACCGCATCTATATGTTCGACGGATCGCGCCAATCGAACAATTTCACCGCCAATGTCTCGGGCATCGGCCATTCGGCGCGCATCGCGATCTCGGACGTCGCGATCGGCAAAGCTTCGCTGGATGAGGTGCGCGCGGTGACGGGGCACGAGATCGGCCATTATGTGCTCGGCCATATCTGGCGCATGGTCTTCGTCTTCGCGGCGCTCGCGGTGCTGCTCTTCTTCGTGGCCGACCGGCTCTTTCCGCGCCTCGCACGGCTGTTCGGCAGCGATGCCGAGATCGGCGATCCGCGCGGCTTTCCTGTCCTGCTTTTCTTCCTGTCGCTGTTCAGCCTCGTCACCCTGCCGATCACCAACACGCTGATCCGCATCGACGAGAGCGAGGCCGACCTCTATTCGCTCAGGACCGAAAACCGCCCGGACGCGCTCGCGACCGCGCTCGTCAAGACCGCCGAATATCGCAACCCGCGCCCCGGCGCGGTCGAGGAGACGATCTTTTACGACCATCCTTCGGTCGAACGGCGCGTGCGCGTCGCGATGGACTGGAAGGCGGCGCACCCGCCCGCGGCCGAATGAAGAAGGCCGACATCTTCGAATTCTATCGCCGCCTTGCCGAACTCAACCCGAGTCCGGAAACCGAACTGGAATTTGGCAACACGTACCAGCTGCTCGTCGCGGTGGTGCTGTCGGCGCAGGCGACCGATGTCGGGGTGAACAAGGCGACGCGGAAGCTGTTTCAGGAGGTAAAGACTCCGCAGCAGATGGTCGACCTTGGCGAAGACGGCCTCAAGCAGCACATCAAGACGATCGGGCTGTTCAACGCGAAGGCGAAGAATGTCATCGCGCTCAGCGAAATTCTCGTCCGCGACCATGGCGGCGAAGTGCCCGCCGACCGCGATACGCTGGTCGAATTGCCCGGCGTGGGACGCAAGACCGCCAATGTCGTGATGAACTGCGCCTTCGGGGCGGAGACCTTTGCGGTCGACACGCATATTTTTCGCGTCGGTAACCGCACCGGCCTTGCGCCCGGCAAGACGCCTCTCGCGGTCGAAAAAAAGCTCGACAAGGAAACGCCGCAGCCCTTTCGCGTCGGCGCGCACCACTGGCTGATCCTGCACGGCCGTTATATCTGCAAGGCGCGCACCCCCGAATGCTGGCGCTGCCCGGTCGCCGATCTGTGCCGTTACAAACCCAAGACGCCCGCGCCGAAGGGCTGGCAGGCTCCCTGACAGCGCGTCCGGCGGGCGGTCAGGCGACTGGCCCGACGCGCGGATCGGGATCGAGCCGTATCCGCGGCAACGCGCGGCCGCTCAGCTTCGCGAACAGGCGCGGGACGAGGGCGTTGCGCTGCGCCCAGGCCCAATAGGCCTGATAGGCGGGATCGCCGAGCAGATGCTTTTCCTCGGTCTTGGCGCGCCAGTAATAGACGCCGCTGACCGCTGCGAGCAGGATGGTGTTGCGCACCGCGTCGGCGGCGCTGCCCGACGTGACGAGGAAGGGCAGCGAGCCGATCCACCAGCTCAGATTCTTCGACACATAGGCGGGGTGCCGCGTGAAGGCATAGGGACCGTGGGTGATGACGCCGCGGTGGGTCAGGTTTGAAAAGCGGATGCCGAACGCCATCGTCGCCCAGGCGTAGATGCCGACCAGGAAGACCAGCGCCACGCCCCACAATGTCATCAGCGTGTCGTGCCCTTGAAGCCAATAACCCCAGTCGGACCCGTTCACCGTATAGTCGAGCGGTCCGCCGTTCATCAGGATGAAGGGCGGATAGCAGACGAGCGCCGCAACCCACGCCATGCCATAGGGATTGGCGGTACGGATATGCGCGTCGAGCGGCTTGAGGGTCAGGATATAGCCGACGGTCGCGACATGAACATCGACCAGATAGAGCAGGTTGATCGTCCAGATGCCGGTCATATAGGGATTGGCGAGGACGTCGCGCATCGGCACGCTGGCCAGTGACGAGAAATTGCCCGGCACGATCGACAGCATGAAGGCGGTGAAAAACCCCTTCACCGCCCAGGCGCGCAGATGATGCGCGATCGCGCGTCCATCGACCGGCTGGGCGCGTCCCGCCTGCCGCGGCGCGATCAGCCAGCGTCCGAACTGGTAACAGCCGTCGCGCGGTTCGACCATGCGGCGGTCGAGCCACAGCATATAGGGCACCGATACGAGCAGCAGCCACGGCACCACCCGTTCGAGCAGGTCCATCGAGAAGGCGTAATTGCCCTCCCAATAATAGCGCATCACGGCATAGAATCCGGCGATCAGCGCCCAGGTCGTCCACAGACCGGCGATCTTGGTCAGGCTGATGTCGACCGTCTCGCGCCACGGGCGGCGCAGCGACCAGTCGATGCCGGTCGACGGATTACGATGCACCTTGTCGACGAACAGCGACCACAGCACCATCGGCACGCCGCAGGCAAGAACGCTGGCGATCGCCGAATTGGGGCCGTTCATCGGCCCGCGCTGTCCCCAGTCGACGCCCAGATAGGCGGCGATTTCGGGCGCGTAACGCGCGATTAGCAGATAGGAAAAAAGGCCCAGGATACCCACGATCCCGACCCCGGCGCTGACCGCTGATCGGGGGCGCGAAGCGGGCGCTTCGATGGCGTCAGCCGCCGTCTCGGCGGCCGCCGGAACGGCAAGATCGGGCATATGGGTCACCCCCTCGTCCTAGGCCGAAATGGTAAGCAAGCCGTCAACGATAATCCCCGATTCGCGGCGAAAATGCCGCCCGATCGATCATAGTTGCGACGGTTTGACACCGTTCACCGCGAGTCAGGTTCGATTCAACCCGACTCGGCCGCTGAAGAGTCGCGATGCTCCGCCGGCGCTGGTAAAGGCCCCACCAAGTCGGGGCGGAGGGCTCCATCAGAACAACAAGACGGGGTCGTAGCTTGTCTTCCCAATCGACGGGTCTGCGCCATTGGCGCCAGCGTTTCAATGCGCTGTTCCAGGACCATGAAATCTTCATTCGCACGCACGGCCATGTCCGGTTTCTGCGTATCAGCGCCGTTTGGCAAAAGCGCGTTGCGCTGATCGCCGGCGCGGTGCTGCTCGCTTGGGCTGCGATTACGCTCGCCGTGTTCGTCAACCAGCTGCTCACTGCCGACGAGCGCGCCGAAGTCGCGCAGAAGCAGGCGGCTGCCGCGGCTGCCGAGCAGCGCATCGCGCGCTATCGCGACCGCGTCGGCGAAATCGCCGCCGACCTCGACGAGCGGCAAAAGCAGCTCGAACAGTGGCAGCAGGATTATTTCGGCAACGAAGCGCTGCCCGCGCCGGCGAAAGCGGCCGGCGATGCTAAAGGCGACGGCGCCGCCGCGACGCCGCTCAAGACCAGCGCCATCGATCCGCGCCTGCCCCCCGAAGCGCAGGCGCTCGCCCGCATCGAGGCGCGGCAGGAGGCTTTTTCGTCGCGCCTGCTAGCCGCGGTCAACGCCCGCGCCGCCAAGGCCGAAAGCGCAGTCGCCAAGCTCGGGCTCGATCCGCGCGCGCTCGTTCGCGACGCCTCGTCGGGTCGTGGTGGTCCGCTCATCCCCTTCCAGCGCCGCGGCGGCAATGCGGGTGCGCTCGGCACCAGCTTCGCCGCGCTCGAAGGCGCGCTGTTCCGTATGGAAGTGTTCGAACGCACCCTCGTCGCGATCCCTTCGGGTCAGCCGGCGCATGTGCTGATGCTCTCATCGAGCTATGGCTATCGCAGCGATCCCTTCACCGGCGCCGGTGCGATGCACGCCGGGCTCGATTTCCCCGGCCCGATCGGCACGCCGATCCTCGCTGCCGCACCCGGGCGCGTCAGCTTCGTCGGCCAGAAGTCGGGCTATGGCAATGTCGTCGAGGTCGATCATGGCCAGGGCATCCTGACCCGCTACGCCCATTTGTCGGGTTTCAACGCCAAAGTGGGCGACCGCGTCACCGCGGGCCAGCAGATCGCCCGCATGGGCAGCACCGGCCGCTCGACCGGCAGCCATTTGCATTTCGAAGTCCGTTTGAACGGGGTCGCGGTCAATCCGCGGCGTTTTCTGGAGGCCAAAGCCGATGTTCTCGAAGTCAAAGACGACGCCCGACAGCGGGTCGGCGCCCTCGCTTCCGCCGGTGCCCGCTAAGATGGCGACCGGCGCGCGTCATACCACCTTCTCGATCATCGGGTCGGATGTGGTCATCACCGGCAATGTGTCGGCCACCGTCGATCTGCACGTCGACGGCAAGATCGAGGGCGACCTGAAATGCGCCAACCTCGTCCAGGGCGAGGCGAGCGAGATCAAGGGCGGTGTCGTCGCCGAAACCGCCAAGCTTGCAGGTCTGGTCGATGGGTCGATCGAGGCCAAGACGCTGATCATCCACGCCAGCGCGCGGATCACCGGCGACGTGACCTACGAAACGATCACGATCGAAAATGGCGGCAAGGTCGACGGCAAGCTGTCGCATCGCCGTGCGGGTGCGGCCAAGGCGCCTCCAGCGCTCGAAGTCGTCGGCGAAAAGCCGGCCTCGTTCGGCGCCTGACCGACCGCGATTTTCCGGTCGGCACGATGGTGTGCTGGCAATGGGGCCGCGGCGAAGGTCGCGGCGTGATCGCCGAGCGCTTCGACCGCCGCGTCGAACGCACGATCAAGGGTAGCCGGATCGTGCGCAACGGGAGCGCGGCGAATCCCGCCTATCTGATCGAAATGCTCGACGGGCGCTGCGTGCTCAAGCTTGCGAGCGAACTCGCGCCGGCTTGACCGCGGGCGGCGATTGGGGCGCAGGGAGTGTCGGCCCAACTTCGGGTCTTGCGCGCCCGCGCGCAGGCGCCATAGTCGGGAGCCATGCGCACCCTTACCGCTCCGCTCGCCCTCGCCGCCGCCTTGCTGGCCGCCGCGCCCGTCCACGCCAAGCCCGCCGACGCGGGTGCCGCGAAGAAGATCCTGATCGACAGCGTCGCGATCCCGACCGTCGCGGGACGCGGCAAGGTGCCCGAACTTGCGGCCTATTATGCCGAGGTGCTGAAGGCGGCGGGCTATGCCGACGGCGATATCGTCATCACCCCGATGGGCGAAACCGCGACCTTTGCCGCCACGCTGCAGGGAACGACGAAGGACAAGCCGATCCTGCTGCTCGGCCATATGGATGTCGTCGAGGCCGACGCGAAGGACTGGACGCGCGATCCGTTCGTGCCGGTCGAGGAGAATGGCTATATTTTCGGGCGCGGGTCAGAGGACAATAAATTCGACGTCGCGATGATGGTCGCCACCATGGCGCAGCTCAAGAAGGACGGCTTCAAGCCCAAGCGCTCGATCATCCTGCTGCTGTCAGGGGATGAGGAAACGTCGATGATGACGACGCGTGCGCTCGCCGCCAAATATAAGGACGCCGAACTCGCGCTCAACGGCGACGGCGGCGGCGGCTTGATCGGCGAGGACGGCAAGGCGCAATATTATGGCCTGCAGGCGGGCGAGAAAACCTATGCCGACTTCACGCTGGAAGTCACGAATCCCGGCGGTCACAGCTCGCGCCCGTCGCCGACCAACGCCATCGTCCAATTGTCGAACGCGCTCGCCAAGGTGGGCGCTTATCATTTCAAGCCGCAGCAGAACGAGTTGACCAAGGTCGGTATGCCGATCGTCGCCGATCAGGTCGGCGGTGCGATCGGCGCAGCGCTCAAGGCCTTTGCCGCCAATCCCGCCGACACGGCGGCGATCGCGACGATTACCGCTGATCCCGAATATGTCGGCCAGATCGGTACCACCTGCGTCCCGACGCTGGTCAACGGCGGTCACGCCGAAAACGCCCTGCCGCAGCGCGCGACCGCCAATATCAACTGCCGCATCTTCCCTGGCGTGCCGGTCGAGGCGGTGCGCGCCGAACTCGAACGGGTCATCGCCGACCCCGCGGTGGCAGTGAAGCCCGATCCCGACGCGAGCGCGAGCGACGCCTCGCCGCTGCGCCCCGATGTGATGGCGGCGGTGACGAAGGCGGTCCATGCGCGCTTCCCGGGCCTGCCGATCATCCCGTCGATGAGCGCGGGGGCGACCGACAGCTATCATTTCCGCATGCTGGGCGTCCCGAGCTATGGCGTCGCGGGCCTGTTTTCGAAGGCGAGCGACAGCTACGCGCACGGGCTCAACGAGCGGGTGCCGGTCGATGCCATTCCCGGCGCGCTGGCACATTGGGACAGCCTGCTGCGCGACCTGGCGAAATAGGCAATTATTCTGGGGGAGCGGGGGAGGGCGAAAGCAGCGCCGCCACCGCCCGCTCGACCATCGCCGCCGCTGAATCGGCGCCGAAGCTGCTCGCGTCGAGCGACAGTTCGAGCCACAGCCCGTCGACCATGGCGGTAAGCAGGATCGCGAGCTGATCGGGATCGCGTGCGCCGCACGGCGCGAGAAGGTCGCGCAGCCGGGCGCGATAGCCGGCATAGCTGTCGGCGTGGATCGCCGCCATGCGCGCGTCGCTGCGCGCGAGCGCCCAGAAGGCGGTCCACGCGCCGAGCAATTGCGGGTCAGTCACCGGCGGGCGGAAACTGGCCGTCAGATAGGCGGTCAGCCGCGCGCGCGGATCGGGGCCCGCCGCATCGGCGGCGGCGGCGAAGACCGCATCCATCCGGTCGCTCGTCGCCTGATAGGCTGCGGCGATCAGATCGTCGATGCCGCCGAAATAATGACGCAGCAACCCCGGCGATACCCCCGCCTTTGCGCAGATCGCGCGGACACTCGTTCCCGCCAGCCCAAGCTCGGCAAGGCATGCCGCGGTCGCGTCGATCAGGTCGGCCCGGCGGGCGTCGGCGCTTTCGCGCGTAAAGGCTTGGCGAGCGGCGGTCATGTTGTTATACATGTGTATAACAAGGAACGAGCCATGGCAACTGCACCCCTTCGCGATTCGCATCCCGACCCGCTCGACGGCTGGTCGCTCCCGGCCTGGACCTACAGCGACCCCGATTTCTACGCCGCCGAAATGGCGCGCATCTTCCGCCCGAGTTGGCAGGTCGTGTGCCACGATAGCGACATTCCCGCGGCGGGCGACTGGCACAGCATCGATTATTGCGGCGAAAGCGTGATCGTCGTTCGCGGTGCCGACCGCGTCGTGCGCGCCTTTACCAACGTTTGCCGTCACCGCGGGTCGCGGCTGGTCGACGGCGCGGCGGGCTGCGCGAAGAAGCTCGTTTGCCCCTATCACGCCTGGACCTACGAAGTCGACGGGCGACTCTCGGGCGTTCCCGATTCGGCGAGCTATCCCACGCTCGACAAGGGAAAGGCGGGGCTCGTTCCCGTCGGCCTCGAAGCATGGCGCGGCTTCTGGTTCGTGCGGCTGGAGGACGACGGCGGCCCGTCGGTCGCCGCGATGATGGCGCCCTATGAAGCGATGGTCGAGCCCTATCGTTTCGAGGAACTCGGCGCTTTGGGCCGCGTCACGCTGCGCCCACGCGATGTGAACTGGAAGAATGTCGGCGACAATTATTCGGACGGCCTGCACATCCCCGTTGCCCACCCCGGCCTGACGCGGCTGTTCGGCAAAAGCTATGGCGTCGAAGCGGAAGATCGCGTCGATCGCATGTGGGGCGACCTCGCCGACCGACCGTCGGCGAACTGGTCCGAGCGGCTCTATCAGCGGCTGCTGCCGCCGGTGCCGCACCTGCCGCAAGCGAACCAGCGCCATTGGCTCTATTTCAAGCTGTGGCCCAATGTCGCCTTCGACATCTACCCCGACCAGATCGATTTCATGCAGTGGTTGCCGACCGGCCCGACAAGCTGCCTGATCCGCGAAATCAGTTATGTGCTTCCTGATGCACGCCGCGAGATGAAGGCCGCGCGTTATCTCAACTGGCGCATCAACCGCCAGGTCAATGCCGAGGATACGGCGCTGATCACCCGCGTCCAGCAGGGCATGCAATCGCAAAGCTTCCAGATGGGACCGCTCAGCGACAAGGAAGTCTGCCTCAAGCATTTCTGCGCCCGGATGCGCGCGATCATTCCCGAAGCGCGGCTCGAGCAGGCGCCGGCGGCGGGGTGGAGCCGCGCTTGACCGGCACGGCGCCCGTGGTGATCGTTGGCGGCGGTCCCGCCGGGATGGTCGCGGGGCTGCTGCTCGCGCGCGCCGGGGTGGCGGTGACCGTGCTCGAAAAGCACGCCGACTTCTTTCGCGATTTTCGCGGCGACACGGTGCATCCCTCGACGCTCGACCTGTTCGACGACATCGGCCTGCTCGGCGCTCTGCTCGCGCTTCCGCATGCCGCGATCGACACGATGACGCTCGACCTGCTCGGGCGCCGCTACACGATCGCGACGCTCAAGCATCTGCCCGTTGCCGCACCCTTTATCGCGATGATGCCGCAATGGGATCTGCTCGACTTCATTGCGCGCGAAGGCCGCAAATATCGCACCTTCGACCTGCGCATGTCGACCGAAGCAACCGGATTGCGCCATGATCCGGCCGGCCGCGTCGACGGCGTAACGCTGGCGAGCGGCGAAACGCTGCCCGCGCGGCTTGTCATCGCCGCCGACGGTCGCCGGTCGGTGCTGCGCGATGCCGCCAGGCTACCGCTCGACGATCTCGGTGCACCGATGGATGTGCTATGGTTCCGGGTGCCGATGCCGGCGGACCTGGACATGACCGAAGTCCCGCTCGGCACGATCGACAAGGGCGGAATGGTCGTCGCGATCCCGCGCGGCGATTATTGGCAGTGCGCGCAGATCATCGAAAAGGGCGGCTTCGCGGCGGTCAAGGCGCGCGGTATTGCGGCTTTCCGCGAGACCATCGTCGCGATAGCACCGGGCCTTGCTGCCGGGATCGACGCGATCGGCAGCTTCGACGACGTCAAGCTTCTGTCGGTCGCGCTCGACCGTCTGACCCGCTGGTGGCAGCCCGGACTGCTCGCGATCGGCGATGCCGCGCACGCGATGTCGCCCGTCGGCGGCGTCGGGATCAACCTTGCGGTGCAGGATGCGGTGGCCGCGGCGAATATCCTCGCGGCGCCGCTCGCCGCCGGTGCCGATCCCGATCCGTTGCTCGCGCAGGTGCAGGATCGTCGATGGAAGCCGACGACAAGGATGCAGGCGCTACAGCGCTTCGCGCACCAGCGCGTCGTCGAACCAATGCTGCGCGGCGAGATCGATCATGTCCCGCTCGCGATCCGCCTGCTCGACCATATCCCGCTGCTGCGCCGCATTCCCGGCCGCATACTCGGCCTCGGTTTCGGGCGGCAGCACGTCCAGTCCCCACTTGCGAAAGATTTTTCATGACCAAAGCCTATGACGCGCTGATCATCGGCGCCGGCCACAACGGCCTTGTCTGCGCCTTCTATCTTGCCAAGGCGGGGCTCAAGGTCCGCATCGTGGAGGCGCGCGATGTCGTCGGCGGCGCCGCCGTGACGGAGGAGTTTGCGCCGGGTTTCCGCAATTCGGTTGCGAGCTATACGGTCAGCCTGCTGCAACCGAAAGTGATCGCCGACATGAAGCTCGCCGATCATGGCTATCGCGTCATCGAACGGCCGATCAGCAATTTCCTGCCGCAGGAGGATGGCGGCTACCTCAAGCTCGGTGGCGGGCTCGAACGGACGCAGGCCGAGTTCCGCAAGTTCAGCGCCCGCGATGCCGAGGTGTTGCCGCAATATTATGACGCGCTCGAGAATGTCGCCGAGCTGCTTCGCGATCTTGCGCTGCGCGTTCCGCCCAATGTCGGCGAAGGGATGCGCACGCTGATCGACGGCGCGCGGCAGGGACGGCGCTTTGCGACGCTCAGCCTCGAACAACAGCGCGATGTGCTCGACCTGTTCACCAAGTCGGCGCGCACGATGCTCGACAGCTGGTTCGAGAGCGAGGCGGTCAAAGCCGCCTTCGGCTTCGATGCGGTGGTCGGCAACTATGCCAGCCCCGACACGCCGGGCAGTGCCTATGTCCTCCTTCACCACGTCTTCGGCGAGGTGAACGGCAAAAAGGGCGCGTGGGGCCACAGCGTCGGCGGCATGGGCAAGATCACCGAGATCATGGCCAAGGTCTGCCGCGATCATGGCGTCGAGATCAGCCTCGAAAGCCCGGTAGCGAAGGTGCTCGTGGACGGCGGCAAGGCCGTGGGGGTCAAGCTCGTCGGCGGCGAGGAGATTGCGGCGGCGCGGGTGATCGCCAATGTCGGGCCGAAGCTGCTTTACGAACGGATGATGGACGCGGGTGACCTGCCTGCCGATTACGAACGCCGGATCAAGGGTTTCAAGGCCGGTAGTGGCACCTTCCGCATGAATGTCGCGCTGTCCGAACTTCCCAAATTCACCTGCCTTCCCGAACCTGGCGAGCATCACCAGTCGGGGATCATCCTCGCGCCGACGCTCGATTATATGGACCGCGCCTTTCTCGACGCGAAGCGCGACGGCTGGTCGAAGGAACCGATCGTCGAGATGCTCATCCCCTCGACCGTCGATGACAGCCTCGCGCCCGAAGGCTGTCATGTCGCCAGCCTCTTCTGTCAGCAGTTCGCGCCCGAATTGCCGGGCGGACGCGACTGGGACGATGAGGAGGAAGCCGCGGCCGATTGCATCATCGACACGGTCGAAAAGCATGCGCCCGGCTTCCGCGCCAGCATCGTCGGCCAGACGCGCCTCAGCCCCAAGGGTCTGGAGCGCAAGTTCGGGCTGGTCGGCGGCGACATCATGCACGGCAATATGAGCCTCGACCAGCTGTGGTCGGCGCGGCCGGTGCTCGGCAATGGCGGCTATCGCGGGCCGGTGAAGGGGCTCTACATGTGCGGGGCAGGAACGCACCCCGGCGGCGGCGTCACCGGCGCGCCGGGGCATAATGCGGCGCAGGTGATCCTGCGCGACCGCGGTCTATTCGCGCCCCGCTGGCGCTGAGGCCGCGCCCCCGCGGCGGCGCATCAGCAGATAGATGGGCAGTCCCGCCGCGGTCATCGCGACGCTCCACAGGCTCGCCTCGATCCCGGCGCCGTAAAAGGCCCAGCAACTATAGCCGAAGCCGACGAGCGTGAGCGCCGCAAAACCCGGCGAGACGCGCAGGCTGCCCGCCTGTTCGAGCCGCAGCGCCGACAGGCTGCCGACGACATAGAGGATGATTGCGGTCGAGGTGGTGATGAGCACCATGAAGGTGAAAAGTTCGGCGAGCCCGCGCGAATAATTGGCATAGACGACGATGCTCGCGAGCAGGCTCGACGCGATCTGCGCCATTTGCGGCGACCCGAAGCGATTGTCGCGCCCGAAAAGGGAAGGGAGCAGGCCGCGATGGGCGAGGTCGCGCGGAATCTCGCCCTGCAGCATCACGAATCCGTTGAGCGCGCCGAGCGCGGCGATCGCGGCAAAGACCGCGACGATATCGCCCGCCAGCGGGCTGACCAGCGTTCCGAAAAAGGTCGCATAGGCGGCGTTCGACTGTTGCAGCGTTTCGACGGGCAGCAGCATGGTGACCGCGGTGCAGGACAGGAGATAGAGGAGGCCGGTCGCCGCGGCGCCGATCAGCGTGGCGCGCGGGATCATCCTTTCGGGATCGCGCACCCGGTCGCCAACGACGGCGGCGCTTTCGAAGCCGAGCAGCGCGAACAGCGTCAGCGTCGCCGCGCCGCTCACTGCCGACAGGCTGACCGGCTGGGTATGTGCCATCCCTGCGGCATGGCCTTCGCCGGTGCCGAGCAGCCAAGCCGCGACCAGCACCGCGCCGATCACCGGCACGAGCTTCAACAGCAGCGTGATGATCTGCGTCTCGCCCGCGCGGCGGATGCCCGACAGGTTGATGAGCGTGAACAGCCACAGGAAGCCGATCGCGACCAGCGCGGGCAGCGGCCCCTTGTCGCCCAGCCGGGGGATGACGATCGAAAGATTGCTGACCGCCGCGACGGCGAGCGTCGCATTCGCCGTCTAGCAACTGATCCAGTAGCTCCAAGCGACGGTGAATCCCGTGCCGGGGCCGAAGGCGGCATTGGCGTAGGTGAAGGTCGCGCTGCCGCCGGGCAATCGCCGCGCAAGCCGCGCAAAGACGAGGGCGAGGCACAGGGTGCCGGTGATCGTCACGCCCCAGCCGATGAGGGCGTTCCAGCCGAGCGGCGCCAGATCGCGGGGCAGGAGGAACACCCCCGACCCGATCATATTACCCATAACGAGCGCGACGCACATAGCGAGACCGAGCTTCTGCCCGGCCTCGCCCTGTTGCTGTGCGGGGTTCGTCACCCGGTCAGAATTCCTTGCTGACCTTGAGCCCGATCAGTCGCGGCCTGATCGGCGTGTCGTAGAATACCCCGCCGGTGCTGGTCAGCCCGTCGGGATCGCCGCAGGTGGTTTCGAGGCACTGGACACCCGTATTGATGATGCCGTTGCTGTCGAACAAATTGGTCGCGAACAGTTCGGCCTTCCAATCCTCTCCCTTCACACCGATGCTGATATCGGCGGTGGTATAGGATTTAAGCGTTCCCTTGAGCGCATTTTCAAAGATGCGAAGGTCGCTGCGCCGCTTGCCGATATGGTTGAGCGCGAACTGGACATGCCCGCCCAGCCCGCCGATCGGGAATTCGTAGCGCGTGACCAGATTGCCCTTGAACTTCGGCGTCACCGGAAGCTGCGTTCCCGACGGGGCGAGCAGCGCATTGGTCGCACCGTCGCTGCCGGGCAGGGTGCAGTCGAAACTGCTGTTCGCGATCAGGCAGAAATCGCGGCGAATCTGCGCATCATTGTAGCTCATCCCGGCGTTGATCGAGAAGCCGCCCTCGCGATAGCCGAGGTCGAGTTCGATGCCGCGAATGCGCGCTACGCCCGCGTTGCGGATTTCGGTCAGACCGTTGAGCCCGAGGAAGGAAAGCTGAATGTCTTTCCAATCCTCCTGATAGATCGCGCCGTTGAAGCGCACCGGACCCCAATTGGTCTTCCAGCCGAATTCATAATTGTCGAGCGTATCCGGACCATAGGGCGGCAGGGTGCCGCGGCGATTGATCCCGCCGGGACGGAAGCCGCGCGACCAGGTGCCATAGATCAAGGCATTGTCGCTGAGCTTGTACGTCAGGTTCAGCTTGTGAATGAAGCCGGTATCCTTGGTCCGCTTGTCGAGATTGGTACAGGGCGACCCGGCAACGATTGCCGGACCGAAGCAGGCGGCGACGCCGGTTCGGCTCGACACGCCCGCCGAATAGCCGAAGAAGCCGACCAGGCTGTTGTCGAACTTGTACAGACGGCCGCCACCGGTCAGCGTCAGCTTGTCGGTGATGTCGTAGCTGAGCTCGCCGAACGCGGCATAGTCGCGGTCGACGCGGAACTGCTTGGTCAGCCAGATGTCGCTGGCCGTGCCGGGCACCTTCAGATCGTCGGCCAGATTGTCGATGATATAATTCTGTTCGATATTATGGCTCTGGCGCTGCCAGAACACGCCGCCGATAAAGCGGATCGGTGCGTCGGCGGGCGACGCGATGCGTGCCTCGACAAAGCTCTTCTTATAACGGTCGATGCCGTTGATATACTGATTGGGGCTGATCAGATTGTTCGCATTGTCGCGCAGATAATAGCCCGAACCGTAGAGCGCGTCATAGAAATAGGAATAATCCGAATAGTCGCTCGCGACGTCGGTGCGGCGGCGCAGGTGGCCGCCGGTGACGGTCAGATCCCAATTGCCGAGCTTGCCCTCGATCGTCAGGGCCGCCTGCAGCCATTTGTCCTTGCTCCATTCGGGATTGTACTGGACGGTCTGCAGCTGGCCGGTGACGGCGCTCGACCGCTCCTGCGAATAGCTGCCGTTCGTCTTCTGGATCTGGCCCATGATCGTCGGACGCAGCGTCCAATTGTCGTCGAGCTCGATCCCGAGCGCGAGGCGCGCGCCATAGGTGTCGGCGTCGTTGTAGTTATTTTCGACATAGGCGGAATTATTCTGGACGATGCCGCTGGTCGGATAGGTGCGGCTGCCCGGAATATTGTCGATATAGCCGGCATCGTGGCGGTACCAGCCGACGAGGCGCAGCGCCGCGCGCTCACCGAGCGGCGCGTTGATGAAGCCTTCGGCGACACCGCCGAAATTGCCGTGCGCGACCGAATTGATCTCGGCCCCGATCTCGCCATAGGTGCCGCTGGTGTCGGGCTTGTTGGTGACAAGCTTGATCGTGCCCGCCATCGAACTTGCGCCATACAGCGTGCCCTGCGGCCCGGCGAGTGCCTCGACGCGCGAAAGATCATAGGCATGGATATCCAGCGCGCCCTGAATGGTCGTTACCGGCATTTCGTCGAGATAGGTGCCGACGGTCGGCAGCGAGGCTGAATGGTTTGCATTCTCGCCCGACGACACGCCGCGGAAATAGACCTGGGCAAAGCCCGGTGCGGCCGTCTGGATCGTCACCGACGGCAGGAATTTGACGACGTCCTGAAATTCCTTGACCTGCAACTCGGCCAGTCTTTCGGTGCCGAGCGCGGTGATCGCCATCGGCACGTCCTGCAGATTCTGCTCGCGCTTCGAAGCCGTGACGACGATGTCGTCGCCATTGGCCGGCGCCGTTTGCTGTGCGAGCGCCGTTCCCGACGTGCACAGGATCGTGCTGCCGAGCAGCAGCGCGCTGCCTTTCGCCAACACTGCCGAAACATTCCGCATAGAGACCCCCCTCGATGACAACAATGTGACGGAGAATGACGCGGTGCAGCGCAAGCGCAAGCATTGTCATCGCACCGGTGCGCGCATTGGTCGAAAATGTCGGCTGCTGTTGCTCAAAGGCAACGTATTTGCGCGCGGCGGGCTAGTCGGCGAGCAGTGGAACCCCCGGATAAGCTTCCAGCACCGGACCGAGCGCCGCCTTGAGCGGGGCGAGCCATGCGTCATAGGGGCGCCATTGATCGACGCCGTCGCGGTTGATGGGGCGGCGCACCTGTTCGCTCGACGCGGTACGCACGGCGCGATCATTGGCGTAAAAGGCCAGGCAGGCCTCGTCGAACGGGACGTTCAGATAGGAGAGCATCGCGCGAACCTCGCCCTCCGGATCGTCGAGCAGCGCCTCGTGGATAACGCGGTGAACCCGGCCCGGCTGGACCGCGTCGATATGCGCCATCAGGCGGACATAGTCGCGATAATAGGCACCGATATCCTCCAGCCCATAGCTGAACGCCTGACCCTTGGCGAAATGCTGGCGAAAGTTCGACCAGCAGCAATCGAGCGGGTGGCGCCGAGCATCGATGATCTTGGCGCAGGGCAGGGTCAGGCGAATGAAGGGCAGGTAAAGCCAGTTGTTCGGAAGCTTGTCGATATAGAAGGGCTTGTCCGTTTTGCGCTGGACTGCAGTGCGCGCCAGGAATTGCCGGCCGAGGTCGGCCAGCGCATCGGAGGGCAGATCGGCCAGTGCTTCGACCCAGCGACGCGGGTCGCCCTTCGCATCGCGCCCGAGGCTGAGCGCCAGCGCCGGAATATCGGGCAATTCCATCGTGCCTTCGATCGCACTATGGCTTGCCAGAATTTGCTCGATCAGCGTTGAACCCGCGCGCGGCAGGCCGAGGACGAAAATCGGATCGGGATCGGGCGCGCCCGCACCGGCCATTGCCGCAAAGCGTTCGGCCGGAAAATGGGCGATGATGGCATCGACCGTGGCGCGCGTATCAGCCGGATCATAGCCGAGTTGCGCCGACCGGATCGCATTGCCTGCTGCGTAGTGACGAAAGGCTGCGGCATGATCGCCGGCATCGTCATAGGCCTTGCCAAGCGCGAAGTGCAGATGGAGCCGGTCGTCCGCGCGCGCCTCGTCCGTTGGCGCCGCATCGACGAGCGCAGCTTCCATGGCGGATCGGTCGGCGGCGTCGAACCGAATGGTCTTCAGATTGGCGAGGCTCCACCAGATTTCGCCCAGCCCGGGATCGGTGGCGAGCGCATGGCGATAGGCCGCGATGCTGTCGTCCTGCCGCCCGACCGTCTTGAGCATATGACCATAGCTCATCCACAATTTGGCGTGGCCGGGAAAGCGGCGGGTCAATTCTTCGTACAGCGCGATCGCTTCGTCATAGCCGCCGATACGGCCGAGGGCGGCGGCCTTCAGATTGGCGTGGGCCGGATTGTCGGGATCGTCGCCGAGCACGGAATCGAGCGCCGCGACGGCTTCCGCAAAGCGATTCTGCTTGTAATAGACCGTCGCCAGATTGGCGCGGGCGGCGCCGAACCCCGGCGCGAGTTCGACCGCCCGCATCAGCAGCTTTTCGGCATCGCCATAACGGCCGATACGCCCGGCGACCTCGGCCAGCATGCGGATCGCCGCGACATCGGTGGCGTCGTCGCGCAGGCGTCCGCGCAGCGCGGCCTCGGCATCGGGCAGCCGATCTTCGGCGAGGGCGAGCGCCGCCGCGATCATCTCGGGATCGTGGATCGCCGCGCCAACGGCGTCGAGCGCGGCCGCCTGCGCCTCATCCTCGCGTCCGAGCGCGCGCAGCGCGTGCGCAGCAAGGCGGTGGGCGGCGGCCGATGTCGGAACAACCTCGATAATCGCCTGCGCCTGCGCCAGCGCCGCCGCAGGCTGACCCGCCAGCAGATGCCGGGCGTTGGCGAGCGCCTGATCGTGCGTGACGGTCGCCAAGCCCGCGCGCCTCAGCTCTTGGACCGGGCCTTGGCGATGGCGCGCTTCAGCGCGTCATAGCCGACCTGCCCCTGGAAAAGCTGGTCCCCGACGACCCAGGTGGGGGTCGCGTTGAGTTGAAGCTGGGTTGCGATCGCGAGGTTCGCGTCGAGTTCGCGCTGGAACAGCGCCTCGTTCGCGGTCGCGTCGGCGCTGCCGTCGGTGACGACGCCCGCGCGCTGCGCTGCGGCGGCGATCGCCGAGGGGTCGAGCGAACTCGCTGCGAACATCGCGTGGTGGAAAGCGTCATATTTGCCCTGCCGCGCGGCGGCGAGCGCCATCAGCGCGGCATCGCGGCTTTGCGGCGAGATGATCGGCAATTCGCGGAACACGACCTTCAGCCTTTTGTCCTCGCGGACCAGCCGGTCGACGTCGGGCACGCTCGCCCGGCAGAAGCCGCAGGCATAGTCGGTGAAGACGACCAGTGTGACGTCGCCGTCGGCATTGCCCGCCCAGGCGCCGGCGTAAGGCTTTTCGAGTGCGGGGCGGATCGCGTCGATCGCCTTCGCCATTTCGCGGTCGCGCTGCGCCTCCAGCGCCTCGGGGATGATCTCGGGATTAGCGCGAATATAGTCGCCGACGATCGTCTCGACCTCGCTCTTGCTCATGCCGCCGCCGAAGCGGCCGCCAAGCCAGAAGGTCGCGCCGAGCAGTGCGAGCGCGGCGATGCCGCCGATCAGCAGGGTGCGCGTCGATACGCCGTCCATCATTCCTCCCTGGCGCTGCGGCAAACGGCCCGCGGTCATCGCCTTGGCGCGCGCGGGCTTGGGTTTGGCCGGGGCTGCGACATGCGGGGTGCGATCATCGTCCGGCACGGCGGCTATCGCCGCCGCTTTGGCTTGCGTTTCGGCCAAGGTCGCGGGGATCGCCTCGCCGGCAAAGAGGGGGAGGTCGCCCGCATTCTGGGCGTCGGCGGCGCGCGCCTCGGCTTCTTCGCGCGCGAGCAATTGTTCGAGCCCCGAGGGCGGCGGCGCAAGCTCTTCGGCGGCTGGGCGCAGCTTGTTCGCGGCATCGCCGATGCCGTCCTTGCTGGCGCGCGCAACCTGACCTATCCCGGCCTTCGTCTTGCCCGCGACTTCGCCGATCCCGCGTCCGGCTTCGCTGGAAATTTTCGCGACCTTGTCGCCCAGCGCCATCTTGTCCCACGCCTCGCCGCTCGCGCTCGCTGCGCTGCGCGCCGCCTTCGCCGATCCGCGTCCGACGGCGCGCGCGGCGCGCGCGGCGCCGCGGCCCGAACGCTGCGCAAGGTCGCGCGTCCGTCGCGGTATCTCCATCGCCTCGACGCGCGCGGGTATGTCGGCGCGTTCGCCGACATCGATCGTCCAGTCGGCAAAGGCCGCAGCGCCGTGCCGGATCGCACTCCACAGCCGCGCCGCGCCGGCCTTCAGCTGCTCCCCCGTGACGCGCGGATCGCGCGCCGGGGCGGGCTTCGGCGTATAGCGGCCGACGTCGATGCCGACGGGCGGGGCGTCCTTCGGCTTTGCCAGTCCCTCGTCGGCGCGCGGCAGGGGCTCGGGCGCCGGCGACGGGTCGCGCAACCACGGCTGATAATATTCGTCTTTCTTGTCTGTCACTTGTCGCCCTTGTGCATTCGCGAAATTGCGATGCATCCCCGAATTTCGTCGTGAATCTAGCGCCGTTTGCGCGTCCGTTCTACCTCGGCGCGCGCAACCATCGAAATATCCTGTGCACGAATCCAGTCGGGCGATCCTTGCGGCAGGCCCTGCATCGCCATTTCGGCATTACGCAGCGCGAGCATCGGCTGTCCACCCTCGAGACTGTAGCGTTCCGCCGAGGCGAGCGCGGCGCGCGCCTGATCGCCGCGGTTCGCATAGACGATTCCGAGCTGATACCAGGCGAACGGATTCTCGTTATCGAGCGCGACGGCGGTTTTCAGCACCTTTTCGGCCTCGGGAAAATTGGCCGGGTCCTCGGTCGCGATCAGCGCATGGCCGAGGGTCGAGGCGATCAGCGGCTGTGATTTCGAATTGGCGACCGCCTTGCGTAGCGGCGGAATCGCTTCCTTGGGCCGTCCGGATTCGAGCAAGACCTGGCCTTCGAGCTCGAGGAAATACGGGTCTTCGGGATTGGTGGCGATCAGGGCATCGACCTCGTCCAGCGCCTTTTGCGGATAGGCGCTCTTGTGCCAAGCGTAAGCGCGGGCGTAGCGCGCGGGCACGCTCTTGTCGCTTTCGGGATATTTGCGCAGCGTCCGCTCGGGCTCTTCCATATAGCCGAGCAGCTTGGCCTTCACGCGCTGAAAGCGGGCTTCGAGCTGGGGATCGCTTGGCTTGTCCCACGCCGGATCGACGACATAGACTTCGCGGAGCGCCTGGATGCGATCGCCCGACAGCGGGTGCGTGCGGCTGTAGGCCTGATCATCATCCTGTTTGACGGCGTAGCGGAATTCGAGATTCTGCAGCTTCTTGAAGAAATCGAGGCTGCCTTTGCCGCTGATCCCTGCCTTCGACAGATATTGCGCACCGGCGGCGTCGGCGGTCGCTTCCTGAACCCGGCTGAACGCCAGATATTTGCCGAGCGCGGCCTGTTGCCCCGCCATCATGATGCCCATACCGGCATCGCCGCCGCCCGCCGCGATCGCCGCGGCGCCGAGCAGCAGGCTGAGCAGCGAGATGCCCGTTGCGGTCTTGGCGCCGTCGCTGGCGCGGATGGCGTGGCCGCCCATGATATGGCCGAGCTCGTGGGCGAGTACGCCCTGCACTTCGTTGGCGCTGTCGGCGGTCTCGATCAGGCCGCTAAAGACATAGATGTCCTGACTGCCCGCCACGAACGCGTTGATGCTGCGATCGCCGAGCAGGTGGACGCGCACCTGTCCGGGACGCAGCCCCGCCGCGACGAGCAGCGGATCGACCATGTCCTGGAAGAGCGCCTCGGTTTCGGCGTCGCGCAGCATCGACTGCGCCATCACCGGCCGCGCAGCAACCGCCACCATGGCGACGAGCGTCAGCAGCAGGCGCAGCGCGGCGCGCCAGGCGCCCGGCCGGGCCAGGATGTGGGACGGGGATGGCGCGATCATCGCCGCCCGTCTTGCGCCGCGCGTCTGAACCTCGAATGAAGCCATGGAGACTTATTGGGGCGCCAGCCGCGCGGGCGCAAGGTGCGTGATGGCCGCTACGGCGGCGCCTGTTCGAAAAAAGGGCCCCCGCTTGCGCGAGGGCCCGTCTTTTCATGCAATTCAGGCGCGTCAGTTGCCGAAGGTGCGCTGCCACCAGCCGCGACGGGGTCCGCCCTCAGGGGCGTCGCCTTCGGCGTCGGCAGGGATGGCTTCGACCGTGGAATCGCCCTGCGGAGCGCTTGCGGTTGCTTCGGCGGGCTGCGCTTCGGCGGCGGCCGCCTTCTTGCTGCGGCTGGCGCGCTTTTTCGGCGCGGGCTTGGCGGGTTCTGCTTCCTCTACCGGCACGTCGGCGACAGGAGCCTCGGGCGCTTCGCTGCTTGCGTCGGCGGCTTCGACCGCGGCCGCTTCGGCAGCGATCGCCCCTTCTTGCGACCGCGGCCGCCGCGGCGACGACGCGGCTTGGCTTCGCCTTCCTCGCTCGCTTCGGCGGCTACGGGTTCCGCCGCACCATCGGCGCCGGCTTCGTCGTCGCCGTCGCCGTCGGTTTCCTCGGCCTCTTCGGAAGCCGTTTCGCCCTCGGCGGTTTCGTTGCCCTCGTCATCGCGGCGACCGCGACGACCGCGGCGGCGACGCCGGCGGCGCTTGTTGCGTCCGCCTTCGCCATCGGCATCGCCCTCTTCACGCTCGCGTTCGCGGCGCGCGGGGCGTTCGGCTTCTTCTTCCTCTTCTTCGATATCCTCTTCGTCGACGATATCGTCGTCATCATCATCCTCGATCGGCGCGATCGGGGCGAAGCTGCGGCGCTGAACGGGCGGCGGGCCGCCGACCTCGATCGCCATGCGCGCGCCTTCGGTTTCGCCGTCGGGCAGGATTTCGACGCTGACGCCGTACAGATCCTCGATATCGCGCAGTTCGCGGCGCTTTTCGTTGAGGAGATAGAAGGTCGCTTCCTGGCTCGCGCGCAGGATGATCTTGCTGCCCTTGCCGCGTGCGGCTTCCTCTTCGATCAGGCGCAGCGCGCTGAGACCCGCCGACGATGCGGTGCGGACGAGGCCGGTGCCTTCGCAATGCGGGCAGGGGCGCGTCGACGCTTCGAGCACGCCGGTGCGCAGCCGCTGGCGGCTCATTTCCATCAGGCCGAAGCCCGAGATGCGGCCGACCTGGATGCGCGCGCGGTCATTCTTGAGCGCATCCTTCATCGCGCGCTCGACCTTGCGGACGTTCGAGCCATGATCCATGTCGATGAAGTCGATGACGATCAGGCCCGCCATGTCGCGCAGGCGAAGCTGGCGGGCGATTTCGTGTGCCGCCTCAAGGTTGGTGCTGAGCGCGGTCTGCTCGATATTATGCTCGCGCGTCGAGCGGCCCGAGTTGATGTCGATCGACACCAGCGCCTCGGTCGGGTTGATGACGAGATAGCCGCCCGATTTCAGCTGAACGACCGGATTGAGCATCCCGGCGAGCTGATCTTCGACGCCATAGCGCTGATAGAGCGAAACGGGGTCGGCATATTGCTTCACGCGCCGGGCGTGGCTGGGCATCAGCAGCTTCATGAACTGCTTCGCCGCCTTATAGCCCTCTTCGCCCTCGACGAGCACTTCCTCGATGTCGCGGTGATAGATGTCGCGGATCGCACGTTTCACAAGGTCGCTGTCCGAATGGATCAGCGCCGGCGCGCTCGACCCCAGCGTCTTTTCGCGAATCTCGTCCCACAGCCGGGCGAGATAGTCGAAGTCGCGCTTGATCTCGGTCTTGGTGCGGCTCATCCCCGCGGTGCGGACGATGCAGCCCATAGACGGCGGCAGGTTGAGCTCGTCGATCATCGCCTTCAATTTGCGGCGATCGGCGCCGTTCGAAATCTTGCGGCTGATCCCGCCGCCGTGCATCGTGTTCGGCATCAGCACGCAATAGCGGCCGGCCAGCGACAGATAGGTGGTCAGCGCCGCACCCTTGTTGCCGCGCTCTTCCTTGACGACCTGCACCAGCATCACTTGGCGGCGACGGATGACGTCCTGAATCTTGTACTTGCGGCGCAGCGACATGCGGCTTTCGCCATTTTCATCCTCGTCGCGGCGTCCGCGTCCGCGGCCGCCCTTGCGACCCCGGCCCCGCCCGCGGCCCCGGCGACCCTTGTCGTCGCGATCGTCGCGCGCTTCTTCGCCATCTTCGCCCTCGGCGTCGTCCGCGGAATCTTGGCGGCCATCGTCGTCGCTGTCCTCGCCGATGGTTTCGGGGGCGGCAACGGCGGCGTCATCGTCGCCGGGCTCGTCGACATCGGCCACATCGCCTTCCAGCTCGTCGAGGTCTTCCTCGGCGCGCATCGCGGCTTCGGCGGCATGCTCCGCCTCTTCGCGCAGCAAGGCTTCGCGGTCTTCCTTCGGGATCTGGTAATAGTCGGGGTGGATTTCGCTGAAGGCCAGGAAGCCGTGGCGATTGCCGCCATATTCCACGAACGCCGCCTGCAGCGACGGTTCGACGCGGGTTACCTTGGCCAGATAGATATTGCCCTTGAGCTGCTTGTGCTCGGCGGACTCGAAATCAAACTCCTCGATGCGGTTTCCCTTGGTGACGGCGACCCGGGTTTCTTCCCGGTGCCGCGCGTCGATCAACATGCGCGTGGTCATTATTATCACTCCAGGCGCGCCGCAGCGCGCCAAACAAAAAGGCCGCCGCCGCCCGTGGAGGGCGGCTGCGGTCGATAGGGTTCAAACGGAAAAAGACGTTATTGCCGCGCGTGGCCCGCGTCCGGTCCTGGACGCGCATGCGGTCTTCCGTCACGTCGACGCGCGGCGCAAATGCGACTGCGTCGGCATGGGAAGAGGGCATGGCAAGCCTCATACGGCATCAACCTGTTACGGGGTGACCGTTATGGCAGGCGACGCTGGAATGGGGTCGGCCGCCGCCCGGTCATCCGGGTGGACTGACGGACATGTCTTTCCCCGCATGTCCGGCGCCGGGGAGGCCATGAACCGCGAATCGCGCGGGTCAGCCTTTCCCCTCAAAAGGCCGGACGGGATCGGGTCGGACACCGTCAGTGTGTCGGGTGCTAGCATCGGCACGGACCAACGGCAACCCAAAGCACGGCAGACACATGGGAATGTTCGCGCACGCCGACAAGGCGTTTTGCGCAATTCGTGCTGAATCGCCTGTTAACCGTGCCGGTTGACCGCGATTTGACGGGCGATGGCTAATGACTGGTTCATCCTTTTTTGCGGCCGGAGCCCTCATGTTTTCGAATAAGCGCTGGACCATCGCGCGCCGGGGGCGGCATAACCGGGCGATGGGCCTGATCCTTGTCCTGATCGCGACGATCCTGTCGATACCGGCGGCGATCGCGGGCGATATTCGCGCGGTCGAAATCGGCGACCGCGAGGTGACGCTGCGCTTTGCCGACGTCGTCGCGGGCGCGTCGGCCTTCGTCCTCGCCGGACCCGACCGTATCGCGCTCGACATTCTGGGCGCCGATCCCGGCCGTTCGCCGCAGGGCAGCGGGCTTGTCAGCGCGGTGCGTCAGGGGCGGCCGGCCGCCGATACGGCGCGCGTCGTGCTCGATCTGGCGCGGCCCGCGGTGGTCACCGACGCGCGCTTCGCCGCCGACGGGCGCAGCCTGTCGCTACGCTTGCGTCCCGTCTCGGCCGACGAGTTCGAACGCGCCGCCAAGACGCCGCGCACCGAATGGCAGCCGCCGCTCAACTTTCGCGCCAAGCCCCCCGAAAAGCGCTACAGCGTCACCGTGCCGATCGGCGCACCCAAGCCGGCGCCGGCGCTGCCCAAGATCGAAGGGCCGAATAATCCACGCCTGCCGCTAGTCGTCATCGACGCCGGCCATGGCGGGCACGATCCGGGCGCGATTTCGCCGCACAGCGGCAAGCGCGAAAAGGACATCACGCTCGGAATCGCGCGCGCGATCCGCGACGATCTGGTTGCCAGCGGCCGCGTTCGCGTCGCGCTCACCCGCTCCGACGACCGCTTTCTGGTGCTCGAGGAACGCTATGGCATCGCGCGGCGACTGAAGGCCGACCTGTTCATTTCGATCCATGCCGACGCGGCCGAGAATGAAGAGGCGCATGGCGCGTCGGTCTATACTTTGTCCGAAGTCGCCTCCGACCGCGAGGCGGCGCGGCTTGCGGCGCGCGAGAACAAGGCGAATATCATCAACGGCGTCGATCTGGGCGCGCACAGCGGCGAAGTCTCGTCGATCCTGCTCGACCTGACGCAGCGCGAGACGATGAATGTCGCGTCCGATTTCGCCCGTCTGCTCCAGCGTGAGGCGGCGGACGATGTCACCTTCCGCACCACCGCGCACCGTTTTGCATCCTTCGTCGTGCTGAAGGCTCCCGATACGCCGTCGATCCTGTTCGAAACCGGCTTCATCTCGAACAAGGATGATTCGGAATTTCTGGCTTCGGCGGCGGGGCAGAAAAAGGTCGCGCGCGGCGTCCGCGACGCCATCCAGGTTCATTTTGCGCGGCAGATCGCCGCCGTCGGCCGCTGAACCAAAAAGTTAGTCTTGACTAACTTTTTGCGGGCGCGCAGCTTCCGTCCCGTTCGCGGCGGGAGAGTGGCATGGCGACGGCGGAGGCAGGATGGAGCAACTGGTCGGGTAGCGTCCGTGCCCCGGCAACGGTGGCACGACCGACGAACGAGGCGGCGCTTTCCGCGCTGGTGCGCGAGGCCGCCAAGGTGCGCGCGGTCGGCGCCGGGCACAGCTTCATGCCGCTATGCCGGTCGGACGAACTGATCGTCAGCCTCGACGCGATGGCGGGCGAGCTCAGTATCGCCCCCGATCGTCAGACCGCGCGCATCCCGGCAGGATGGAGCATCAAGCGGCTGACCGAGGCGCTGTGGCAGCACGGCCTTGCGCTCGCTAACCAGGGCGATGTCAATCCGCAGGCGCTGGCGGGCGCGATGGCGACGGGCACGCACGGGACCGGCGTCGATCTCGGCTCGCTGTCGACCTTTGCGCGGGGCTTCCGGCTGATCGGCGCCGACGGCGCGACACGCTGGTGCGACGCGCAGGAAAACCCCGATCTGTTCGCGGCGCAGCGGCTGTCGCTCGGGCTGTTCGGCATCGCGACCGAGATCGAGGTTGCCGTCGTCCCCGCCTTTCATCTGGTCGAACGGATCGAGAAAAGGCGCTGGGACGAAATCCGCGAAAGCTACGACGAGCTTGCCGAGCAGCACCGCCACATCGAATTCTGGATATTTCCGCACGCCGAGCATGTGATCCTGAAGACGTTGACGCCGTGCGACCCGTGCGATCCGCCGCGCTCGACGAGCGATGTCGACGAAAGCGCGTTCCGCCGCGCGCTCGACATCGCGGCCTTCGCGCCCTTTCTGACCCCGCTGCTCCAGCGCGCGATGATGAAGACGCGCTTCGACGGCGAGCGGCGCGGCCCCGCGCACAGCATCTTTCCGTCCGACCGCACGATCCGTTTCGAGGAAATGGAATATGAACTGCCGCGCGCCGCGGGCCTCGCCGCGCTCGACGCGGTGATCGGCTGGATTCGCGCCGGGCGTTTGCCCGTGACCTTTCCCTTCGAATATCGCACCGTCGCCGCCGACGATATCTGGATGAGTCCGATGAACGCGGGGCCGGTCGCTGCGATCTCGATGCACCAATATGCGAAAATGCCATGGGCGGATCATTTTGCCGGTGCCGAGGCGATTTTCCGGGCGCATGGCGGGCGGCCGCATTGGGCGAAGCGCCACACATTGACGCGCGCCGATGTCGATGCGCTCTATCCGATGGCCGAACGCTATCGCGCGGTCCGCCGCGCCGCCGATCCGCATGGCAAATTTCTGAACCCGCATCTGGAGGCGCTGTTTTCATGAGCGACGATCTGACCTTGCACGCCCATCTCGTCGGCCGGCAGGGGTCGCGCGCCGACCTCAATACGCCGGTACTCGTCCTCGATATCGACGCGCTCGACCGCAATATTGCGGCGATGGCCGGGCTGGCCGCTGCGCGCGGCATCGGCCTCAGGCCCCATGCCAAGACCCACAAGAGCGTCGATATCGCGAAGCGCCAGCTTGCGGCGGGCGCCGCCGGGGTCTGCTGCGCGAAGATCGGCGAGGCGGAGGCGCTTGCCGATGGCGGCATCACCGGCATCCTCATCACCTCGCCGGTCGCCGCGCCGCACGCGATCGAGCGGCTTGCGGCGCTGGCGACGCGGGCGGACGGGTTGATGGCGACGGTCGATCATCCCGATGTCGCGCGGCGGATCGATGCCGCGCTTGCGGCGCAGGGCGCGACGCTGGACGTGTTGATCGACATCGATCCCGGCATCGCGCGGACCGGCGTCGCCTCGCCCGAAAAGGCGGTCGACCTTGCGCGCGCCATCGCCGCGCTTCCGGCGCTGCGCTGGCGCGGCGTCCAATATTATTGCGGGTCGCAGCAACATATCGAGGATTATGCCGAGCGCCGCGCCGCGATCGTCGAGCGCACCGACTATCTGAAGACCGTGCTCGCCGCGCTTGCCGACGCGGATTTCGCGGCGGAAATCGTCAGCGGCTCGGGGACGGGAACGCACCATATCGACCTCGACCTGGGCGTCTTTACCGAGCTGCAGGCGGGCTCCTACGTCTTCATGGACAAGCAATATTGCGACTGCGATCTGACCGGCGACGGCGCGGTACCGTTCGAGGTTGCGCTCGGTGTCGATGCGCGCGTCGTCAGCGCCAATCATAGCGGTCTCGTCACCATCGACGCGGGGTTCAAATCGCTGTCGACCGACGGCGGGGTCGCCGTGGTCCGGCGCGGCGCGCCCACGGACAGCTTCTTCGCCTTCATGGGCGACGAACATGCCGCGCTGGTCGCGCCCGGCATCGGCGAACGGATGGCGCCGGGCGATCCGGTGACGCTGACCGTCCCGCACTGCGACCCGACCGTCAATCTCTATGACCATTATCATGTCATCGCAGGCGACACGCTCGTCGCCATCTGGCCGGTGAGCGCGCGCGGCCGCGCGCGATGAGCGTCGCGGCGAAGGCGCCGCCGAAGCAGGACCGCGCGCGCGCCACCTATGACCGGCTGCTCGATGTCGCGGGCCTGCTCCTCGCCGAAGAGGGCATCGAGCGCATTTCGACCAACCGGATCGCCGCCGAGGCGGGGCTGAGCCCGCCCGCACTCTATCGCTATTTCGGCGACAAATATGCGGTTCTCGAAGCATTGGGCCGCCGGCTGATGGAGCGGCAGAATGCGGTGCTGGAGGCGTGGATCGAGCGGCACCGGAGCGGCGGCATCGCGGCGATGGCCGGGCATATCGGCGAACTGCTCGCCGAAACCGCCGCGGTGACGCGCGCCGAACCGGGCGCGGTGTGGACCTTGCGCGCGCTCCACGCGACCCCGCGGCTCGTCCATGTCCGGCTCGAATCGCATCGCCACGTCACCGACCGGCTGACCGATGCATGCGCTCCGCATTTGCCTGCTATTGGCCGGGACAGGTTGTGGCGCCGGCTTCGCCTCGCGGTCGAGCTTGGCTTTGCCGCCGAAGAGATGACGAATGAAGAGGACTGCGTGCCGGCCGATGCCGTCCTTGCCGATGTTACCGCCATGCTGGGCGGACTGTTGCTCGACCTGACCCCCCTCCCGCAAGCGGGAGGGGTTGGAGGTGGGCAGGGACAGTCGGGTGGCCCACCCGGCTGCGATTAGCGAGCAAGCTCGCAAGTCTCGCTACCCCTCCCGCCTGCGGGAGGGGGATGCCCGACCACCGCAAGCCGCTTCCCTTTCGGCGAAGCAGGCTTTAGAGGCAGGCCAATCATGGTCGCCGACAGCACGTCCCACTTCCGTTACCGCCTGCGCCGCGACAGCAACGCCGTCATTGGCTGGTTCCGGCAGATGTGGACGCGGCGCTGGTTCCGCTGGCTCGGCTATCTTGCGCTGGCGGGCGTGGCCGCACTGGCGCTGCTGTGGGCGATCTTCGCGCGTAACCTGCCTTCGGTCGACCAGCTGCGCGACTATCAGCCGCCGCTGCCGACGATGGTGCGCGACGGCGAGGGCAAGCCCGTCCACAGCTATGCACGCGAGCGCCGCGTCCAGCTGGAATATGCCGAATATCCCCAGCTTCTCGTCCGCGCCTTTCTCGCGGCCGAGGACCGCACCTTCTTCGAACATGGCGGGATCGACTATCCCGGCATCGCGACCGCGATCCTGACCAACCTGAAGCGCGACGGCCGTCCGGTCGGCGCGTCGACGATCACGCAACAGGTGGCGAAGAATCTGCTGCTGACGGGCGAGGTCAGCTATACTCGCAAGATTCGCGAGGCGATCCTCGCCAAGCGGATCGAGGCGGCGCTGACAAAGCAGCAGATCCTCGAACTGTATCTGAACGAAATTCCGCTCGGCCGTCGCAGCTTCGGCGTCCAGGCCGCGGCGCGCGCCTATTTCGACAAGGATGTCGATCAGCTCGCGCTTCACGAAATGGCCTTCCTCGCCATTTTGCCCAAGGCACCCGAAACCTACGGCCGCGCGCGCAATACCGACAAGGCGATCGCGCGGCGCAATTTCGTGCTTTCCGAAATGTTCCGCAACGGCTGGATCACCGCGGCGCAGCGCGACGCCGCGCAGGCGATGCCGCTCGGCCTCTCTGAAACGGGCAACAAGGCGGTCGCGCAGGTCGGCGGCTATTATATGGAAGAGGTGCGCCGCCAGCTGATCGACCAGTTCGGCGAGACCCCCGAGGACGGCCCCCTCAGCGTCTATGGCGGCGGGCTTTGGGTGCGTACCCCCTATGACGACAAGATGCAGCAGGCCGCGACCGGCGCGCTGCGCCGCGGCCTCGTCCGCTACGACACCGGCAAGGGCTGGTCGGGACCGATTGCGCGGATCGAGGCCGACGACAAATGGCGCAGCCGCCTCGCATCGAGCTTCATCGGCATCGACTACGACAATTGGCGCGTGGCCGCAGTGCTCGCCAAAACGGCCGGCGAGGCGCGCATCGGCTTTGCCGACGGCGAAGAGGGCCGCCTGCCCGCCGGTGCCGCGAGCATGGGCTATCGCAAGACGGGCGGCAGCGCCTTTTCGGCGATGCGCCCGGGCGACCTGATCGCGGTCAAGGCGACCGGGCCCGGCGTATATACGCTGAAGAACATCCCCGAAGTGTCGGGCGGCATGGTCGTCGAAAGCCCCCATTCGGGCCGCGTCTATGCGATGCAGGGCGGGTTCGACGTCCGCCTGTCGCCGTTCAACCGCGCGACCCAGGCCGAACGCCAGCCGGGGTCGACGATCAAGCCCTTCGTCTATGCGACGGCACTCGACAATGGCATGACGCCGGCGACGCTGATCGTTGACGGCCCCTTCTGCGTCTATCAGGGCGCGCGCTTCGGCAACAAATGCTTCCGCAACTTCGGCGGCGCGAGTGGCAGCGGCGAGCATACGATGCGCTGGGGCCTCGAACAGTCGCGCAACCTGATGACGGTCAGGACGGCGAGCCAGATCGGGATGGAACCGATCGTCGAAACGATCAAGACGATGGGGATCGGGACGCACGAACCCTATCTGTCGACCGCGCTCGGCGCCGGGTCGACGACGGTCGAAAAGATGGTCAACGCCTTTTCGATGCTCGCGAACCACGGCCGCGAGCTCAAGCCCCGACTGATCGACTATGTCCAGGATCGCCGCGGCAAGGTGATTTTCCCCAAGAACTGGAGGCCCTGCGAGGGGTGCAACAGCGACGATTGGGATGGCAAGCCGATGCCGCGCTTCACGCCGTCGGGCAAGCAGCTGATGGACCCGATGACCGCCTACCAGGTCGTCCATATGCTCGAAGGCGTCGTCCAGCGCGGGACCGCGCAGGTGCTGCGCGATCTGAACGTGCCGCTGTTCGGCAAGACGGGGACGACCACCGGCCCGACCGACGTCTGGTTCGTCGGCGGCACCCCCGACGTCGTCGCCGGGCTCTACATGGGCTATGACCAGCCGCGCAGCATGGGCGGCTACGCGCAGGGCGGCAGCCTCGCCGCGCCGGTCTTCAAGCAATTCTTCCTCGAATCGCTGGCCGACCGGCCGCCGGTGCCGTTCATCGCGCCGAAGAATATCCGCATGGTGCGCATCGACCGCCAGTCGGGCCGCCGTGTCTATGGCGCGTGGCCGGGGACCGACCCCAAGGCGGCGATCATCTGGGAAGCCTTCAAGCCCGAAAGCGAACCGCGCCGGACGATCCGCGAAGAAGAGATCAAGCCCGCTGCATCCGCCAAGCGACCCGATGCGCCGGTGCAGGAAGGCAATGGCCGGCGCAGCGACGCCGACTTCCTCGACGACCGCGGCGGTATCATCTGACGGCTTGCCTCGCGCGGCTGAGCCACTATGGCCGTCGCCTACAGTTTCAGGAGCAAAGACCATGCGCGCCGAAGCGCAGGATCATGTCGATACCATCAACGCCGCGCTGGCGCTCTTGCGCCGTTTCCTCGACTGGGACCGCGCGGTGCGCCGCCTCGACGAACTCAATGCGAAGGTCGAGGACCCGACGCTTTGGGACAATCCCAAGGCGGCGCAGGATGTCATGCGCGAACGCCGCCGTCTCGACGAGGCGATCACCGCGACGCGGTCGATCGAAAAGGAGATGGGCGATACGGTCGAACTGATCGAACTTGCCGAGATGGAGGGCGACGAGGCGCTGGTCGATGACGCGGTGCAGTCGCTCGCCACGCTGGCGGCGCGCGCCGAAGAGGACAAGATAAAGGCGTTGCTCGCGGGCGAAGCCGACAGCTATGACTGCTATATCGAGGTTCACGCCGGCGCCGGCGGCACCGAAAGCCAGGACTGGGCCGAAATGTTGCAGCGCATGTATATGCGCTGGGCCGAAAAGCGCGGCATGAAGGTCGAACTGATCGAATATCAGGCGGGCGAACAGGCGGGCCTCAAATCGGCGACGATGCTGGTCAAGGGCGAGAATGCCTATGGCTATGCCAAGACCGAAAGCGGCGTCCACCGCCTCGTCCGCATTTCGCCCTATGACAGCTCGGCGCGCCGTCACACCAGCTTTTCCAGCGTCTGGGTCTATCCGGTGATCGATGACAATATCGAGATCGAGATCAACGAAGGCGACCTCAAGATCGACACCTATCGTGCTTCGGGCGCGGGCGGGCAGCACGTCAACACGACCGATTCGGCGGTGCGTATCACGCACATCCCGACCGGGATCGTCGTCGCGAGCCAGAACGATCGGTCGCAGCACAAGAACCGCGCGACCGCGATGGGCATGCTGAAGGCGCGGATGTACGAGGCGGAGCTCCAGAAGCGCGAAGCCGCCGCGTCAGGCGAATATCAGGCCAAGACCGAAATCGGCTGGGGCCACCAGATCCGCTCCTATGTCCTCCAGCCCTATCAGCTGGTGAAGGATTTGCGCACCGGCGTGACCTCGACTGCGCCCTCCGACGTGCTCGACGGCGCGCTCGATCCCTTCATGGCGGCGGCGCTGTCGCAGAAGGTGACGGGCGAAAAGGTCGACGTGGAGGATATCGACTGATGCGCCGCCGCGCGGCCCGGCCTGCGGCGCTGCCGCTGTTCGCCGCGCTGGCCGCGCTGTCGCTGCTCGGGGGATGCAACGCGCCGTGGAGCGAGAATAGCGATCGCCCCGAAACCGCGCGCGACTTTCCGCCTGCCGACCGTCCGGTCGCGCCGATCACCTCGACCAAATGGTCGACCGAAGAGGCGCGCGACCGCGTCAACGAAGCCGACGACATCATGGATTCAGCCGACGTGCGCCCCGGCATGACCGTGGCCGACATCGGCGCCGGCGATGGCTATTACACCGTGCGGCTTGCGCCACGGGTCGGCCAGTCGGGCCGCGTGCTGGCGCAGGATATCCAGCCCGAAGTGATCGAGCGGCTCGCCGACCGTGTCGCGCGCGAACGGCTCGACAATGTGTCGCTCAAACTTGGTGCGGTCGACGATCCGCGCCTGCCCGCGGCCAGCTTCGACCGCGTGTTCATGGTCCATATGTATCACGAGATCGGCGAGCCCTATGCCTTTCTTTGGCGCCTGCGCCCGGCGCTGCGTCAGGGCGGGCAGGTGATCGTCGTCGACGGCGACCGCCCGATTGCCCAGCATGGCACGCCCTTTCGCCTGCTCGTCTGCGAATTCGAGGCGGTGGGCTTCAAGCTCCTGTCCTATGACGACAAGGCGCACGCGGGCGGCTATCTCGCGCGCTTCGTGCCCGACGGCCAGCGCCCTGCGCCCAACGCCATCAAGGTCTGCAAGAACCCCTAGGGTCAGGAGCCTAGTAGACGAGCAGCCTGTCGTCGGCGCGCGCGTCGGCAAGGAAGCTGATAAGACCGGCAGCGCGCACCTGCGGCACCAGGTCGTTCGCCGTCATGCCCGCGAGCGCGAGGCCCGACTGACAGACGAACAGGTCGACATCCATCGCCATCGCCTCGGCGATCAGTGCGGCAAGCCCCGGCTGGCCGACCGCCTCGCGCGCGCTGTCGCCGGCAAAGGTGACGGGGGTACGCAGCAGCGCCGCCGCCTCGCCCTGCAGGAACAGCCGCGCCGGGCGGCCGAGCGCCGCGGCAGCAATCCCCGTCTCCAGCGCGGCATAGAAGCGCGCGCCGTCGCGGCTTGCGACGATGATGCTCAGGCGCTGCATATCGGGCATGTCGGCTCCTTTGCGACACCGACCTCGCGCCAGCGCCGATCGAGCATGTCGAGGATGGCGAGGCGGCCGGTCAGCGGTTGGCCCCAGCCAGTGAGCGCGCGCACCGCCTCGAGCGCGGCCATCGCTCCGACCATTCCGGCGAGCGCGCCCATCACGCCAGCTTCGGCGCAGTTGATGCCGGGTCGGTCGGGGTCGTCGCCGACCAGACAGGCGTAGCAGGGGCTGTCGCCGCGCCAGCCTTCGTAGAGCGCGATCTGTCCCTCGAACGCGCCGATGGCGGCGCTGAGCAGCGGAATCTCGCGCGCGACCGCCGCGCGGTTGACCACGAGGCGGGTGGCGAAATTGTCGCATCCGTCGAGGATCAGGGTCGCATCGGCCAGCAGCGCTTCGGCATTGCCCGTATCGAGCCGCGCCTCGACCGCCACCGCTTCGACATGGGGGTTGATGCGCCGCGCGGCGTCTGCCGCGACGATCGCCTTGGGACGGCCGATATCGGCATCGGTAAACAGCGGCTGACGCTGCAGATTGGAAAGTTCGACGCGATCATCGTCGACGATCGTCAGTCTGTCGACCCCCGCTGCCGCCAGATAGGTGATCGCCGGACAGCCGATCCCGCCCGCGCCGATCAGCGCGACATGCGCCGCCTTCAGCTTCGCCTGCCCCGCGCCGCCGAATTGCGGCAGGATGATCTGGCGCGCATAGCGGTCGAGTTCGGCGTCGCTGAGCAAGACCTATTCGCCCGGCCGCCGCATCTTCATCGCCGCGAGCGACCCGACATTGGCGGGCGCATCCTGGTCGCCCTCGCTCTGTTCGTCGGCCGTGCCGCTCGCGATCCCGGTCGATCCGAAGCCGCCCGCGCCGCGCACCGTTTCGTCGAGCGTCTCCACCTCGGCAAAGATCGCGCGCTGGACGGGCGCGGGCACGATCTGCGCGATGCGGTCGCCGCGTTTGATTTCGAACACCTCGTCGCCGAGATTGGCGAGGATCACCTTCACCTCGCCGCGATAGTCGCTATCGATCGTCCCCGGCGTGTTGAGGCAGGTGATGCCGTGCTTGAGTGCGAGGCCCGAGCGGGGGCGCACCTGCACCTCATAGCCTGCGGGAATCGCCATCGCGAAGCCGGTCGCAACCGCGTGGCGCGCGCCGGGGCGCAGCGTCAGCGTCTCGGCCGCGACGATGTCCATCCCCGCTGCGCCGTCGCTGGCATAGGCCGGAACCGGCAGGCCGCCGCCGTTGGGCAGGCGCTGGAGGCGAATCTCAATCATCGGCAAGGGGGACGCGGGTATCGAGTTCATCGGCGATTTTTTCCATCAATTTGCGGGCGACGGCTTCCTTGGGCAGCCGGTCCCAACTGTCGATGCCAGCCTTGCTGACGATATGAACGCGGTTCGTCTCGCCGCCCATCGGGTCCGCCGAGACATCGATGCCCCCCGCCATCTTTGCCAGCAGATCAGCGGTCGCGGGGGCAACGACGACCAGGTCGGCTTCGCGTGAAAGCTGGATATGCCCCATCTCGACCTCGGCCGCCATTTCGCGCGCGGTTTCGACATCGACGCGAACCACGCCCGGCGGCGTCGGCAGCGGTACCGGCCCCGCGACCAGCAGCACCTCCGCGCCCGCTTCGGCGGCGGCGGCGGCGATCGCGAAGCCCTGCTTGCCGCTCGACCGGTTGGCGATGTAGCGGACGGGGTCGATCGGTTCGTGGGTCGGTCCCGCGGTGACGAGGATGCGGCGGCCATAGAGCGGGCGGTGGCGCGACGGCGCGAAATCGGGCTGGCCGCCGAGCGGCCGGACAATCGTGCCTTGCGCCAGCGCCGCCTCGATCGCCGCCTTGATCGCTTCGGGCTCGGGCAGGCGGCCGGGGCCATATTCGCCGCACGCCATTTCGCCCTCGTCGGGCTCCATCACCGTCACCCCGTCGCCGCGCAGCGTCGCGACATTGCGCTGGGTCGCGGGGTGCAGCCACATGCGTACGTTCATAGCGGGCGCCGCGAGCACCGATGCCCCCCGCCATCTTTGCCAGCAGATCAGCGGTCGCGGGGGCAACGACGACCAGGTCGGCTTCGCGTGAAAGCTGGATATGCCCCATCTCGACCTCGTCCTTCAGGTCGAAAAGATATGTATATACTTTATTTTCGGACAGGGCGGCGAGCGTCAGCGGGGTGACGAACTGCTCGCCCGCGCGCGTCAGCACGCAGCGCACGCTATGGCCGGCCTTGCGGAGCAGGCGCACCAGCTCGATGGCCTTGTAGGCGGCGATGCCGCCGCCGATGATCAGAAGGATACGCCGATGGGTCATGACCCTATCCTATAGGATGTCCGCGCCCGCGATCCACGCAGATTCTGACCGCTCAGACCGCGGGTACGGAAACCGGTGACGGCACCGCCCGGATCGACCGGTACAGGGCAAGGAGTGCGGCGGGCGCGAAGATCAGCCCCACGAACAATGTCGGTTCGATCAGCATCGCCCAGTAAAAATTATTGGGGCGAGCGAACAGCATCAGCATCGCCGCATAGCCGAGCTGGACGATCAGCATCGTTGTTCCCAGCCGCGACCGCCATGCGGCCCAGCCAAGCAAGGCCAGCGGCACCACCGGCACCATCGTCCACGCCGGAAGAAAGCGGAATGCCGACGACACATGGACGAAGGACAGATAAGCAGGCCATCCGCCCATCCCGCTCCAGCCTGGGGTGGTCATATCGTCGGGGCGGACAAAGGCGGTCAGCGTCGCCGCGTGCCACGCCATCAAGGCCAGGAAACCCAGTCCGATGCCAAGCCAGCCGGCGGCGGCGCGCCAATCGCGGTCGATCAGCGCGAACAGGCCCAGTAGCATTGCCACGGGCAGCACGGTTTCCCGCATCGCCAGCGCGAGCGCGATCACGGCCATCGCCGGCCAGGGGCGGGCAGGGCGATAGAGGGCGAGCGCCAGCGCGATCAGCACGCCCGCCACCACTTCGTGCATCAGCACCCATTGGCGCGATACGATCTGCGACATGTTGGCCGCCATCAGAAGCGCGCCGAAGCGCGCGTAGCGCGGCAGGTCGTCATCGGCCATCAACCGCTTTCGCCACAGAAGGATCGCCGCAAGGCCGGTCAACGTCAGCAGCGCGACCGACCCGCGCAGGCCGATCACCGCCATGATTTCGGCCTGGGTGGGTAGGCGCACCGTAAAGAAAGGATGCAGCGGATAGCGATGCGCGCGCTGCGTTTCCGTCGCGGCAGGATAATAGGATTGGCCCGCCTCCATCTTGCGCAGGATGTTGAGGTACAGCGCATGGTCGCCGACCATGCCTTCGAACTTCATCGATGTGGGCTTGGCGGGCTGTACCCTCTTGCCGCCCACGCCGCCGCTCCATCCGGCCACCATCAGCGCGGCGAGCAGGACCAGCACGACCGCGGCCCAGAGACGCGGGATGGCCGAAAAGCGGTTCCAGCCGGTGCCGGCCGCCGGTGCTATTTGCGCCACGTCAGCGCCGAAGACATGGCGAAATTCCAGATCGCGCCCACCAAGACCCCGGCGACGCCCGCGACCCACCAACGCTCATTCTGCCCGGCGAGCCAGGTGCCGATGCCGATATTGGCAAGCGCGCCAACCGCCGAGATCGCATAGAAGCTCGCCAGTCCGCCCAGCACCGCCCAGCCCTTGAGCTTGCGGTCGGCGTAGGTGAAGCTGTTATTGAGGAAGAAATTGAACGCGATCGCGGTCACGACCGCGCCGGTCTGCGCCATCATGAAACTGTTGCCTGCGGTCAGCAGCGCCCACAGCACCGACAGGTGGACGAAGACGCCCAGTCCGCCGACCATGAGGAATTTCAGTAGCCGGACCGGTACGAAGCGGCCAATCGTCTTTTCGGCGAGCAATTCGGCATATTCGGCGATGACGCGCGCGCCGATCTTGCTCTCGCCCGCTTCGCGGGTGCGGAATTGATAGGGAACTTCAGCGACGCGCAGCGGCGTCGGCGACGACGCCAATATGTCGGCCAATATCTTGAAACCGATCGCCGACAGGCGCGGCAGCGCTGCGTCGAAAGCTTCGCGGCGCATCGCGAAAAAGCCGCTCATCGGATCGCTCACCTTGGTGCGCAGCGCGATCTGGCCGATCTTCGTTGCAAATTGGCTCATCGACACGCGCAGCGCGCTCCATTCGCCGACCCCGCCGCCATCGACATAGCGGGTGCCGACGGCGATGTCGGCGTCGGCAGTGGCGACCGCGTCGATCAGGCGCGGTAGCGCGTCCTCGCTGTGCTGAAGATCGCCGTCCATCACCGCGATCACCGGAGCGGCCGTCGCCAGCACTCCTTCGATCACCGCCGACGACAGGCCGCGGCGGCCGACGCGCTGAACGATGCGGACGTGGCGCGAGGTGCGCGCGATACGGCGCACGACGTCGCTGGTGCCGTCGGGCGAATTATCGTCGACGAACAGCACTTCCCAGCCGCGACCGGCAAGCACGTTCGTCAGCTTCTCGACCAGCCGCTCGACATTGGCGGCCTCGTTGAGCGTCGGGACGACGACCGCGACTTCGAGCGGGAGGGTGTCAACCGACACGATCGGGTCGGCAAGGGCGGTTTCGTGGTGCATGTCGGGTGAAGATGCCTCGGTTCGATCGAGCGGTACCGCCCTGTTGGTCCTCAAAAAACGCTAGCGAATTAAGGTAAATCTTTGGTAATCACAATCGGCCTTGGCAGCGGCGATCAACCGCCCAGCGCAAGGAGGATCGCAGCGCCTGCGGCCGCCCCGGCGAGCGCGGTCAGCGCATAGCGCCAGGCCGTCCGCTTTTCGCCCCTTTCCCACATCAGCCGGACGTCGGGGAGCGGCGGCGCGGGCGGAGCAGCACCCGGCTTCGGCAATTGCGCGTCGAGGCGGCGGATGATGTCGGGGATCAGCGCCAGCGTCCGCCCCTGTTCGCGCAGTCCGTCGGCCAGCGCGGCTTCGGGGCCCAGTTCGTCGCGAATCCAGTCTTGCACGAACGGTCCCGATACATCCCACATGTTGATCCGCGGGTTGAGCATCGTGGCCACGCCCTCGACCATCACCATCGTCTTTTGCAGCAACAGCAGATGCGGCTGGGTCTGCATGTCGAAATCGCGGGTGATCGCGAACAGTCCGTCGAGCATCTGCCCGACCGACAACTCGCTCACCGGTTTGCCGCGCATCGGCTCGCCGACCGCGCGCAGCGCCGTCGCGAATTCTTCGACGCTGTGATAGTCGGGGACATATTGCGCCTCGAAATGGATTTCGGCGACGCGGCGGTAATTGCCTGTGGTCAGCCCATAGAGGATCTCGGCGAGCCAGTAGCGCGCCTGTCGGTTGATCCGCCCCATGATACCGAAATCGACCGCCGCGATCGTCCCGTCGGCCTTCACGAACAAATTGCCCTGGTGCATGTCGGCGTGGAAGAACCCCTCGGCGATCGCCTGCCGCAGAAAGGCGTGGACCAGATTGGTCGCCAGCTTTTCCATATCGTGCCCCGCCGCGACCAGCGCCTCGCGGTGCGAAATCTTGATCCCGTCGATCCAGTCGAGCGTCATGACGCGCGACGCGGTGCGGTCCCAGTCGATCGCAGGCACTTCGTAGGTCGGCTCGGCCGCCATTGCCTCGCGCAGTTCGGAC
>LULW01000047.1_pt1 | contig 58417 bp, 58 predicted proteins | sample 729531 | NCBI WGS metagenome assembly LULW01 (sample SAMN03860279, study PRJNA289734) | marine metagenome | biome: seawater column; feature: ocean; material: water; isolation source: Red Sea water column Station 108 - depth 10m | place: Saudi Arabia: Red Sea | collected 2011-10-15 | depth 10 m | reverse complement strand
AAGAAACAAATTCTGTAGTATTAAAGGACTTTATAGTAAAACCTAGATAATCTAATTTCCTAAAAAATCTATTACGCTTTCCCAGCCTTTAGATTTACCTTTATAAAACTCTGTATAATTGCATTCAGAGCATGAAATCGCAGTAAACTTTCTATTCTGGACGTTCATAAACCTAGACCAACTTTTTCCAGTCATAGTGACTACGTCTTCGGAGAAATTGGAAATATCACATTTTTCTTCATTGCAAAACATAGGTTTTTTAAAAGAAGGCGTATTTCCCTTGTGTTTATTATTTTTCGATTCGTTTTGTTTAGGATATCTATCTTCACTCATATATTTATATTAACTTATTTTTAATTAGTTGGAATCTGAAATAATGCAAAGGTAAAATTTAGTATGGACAAATTGTTCAAAGTACTTTTACTTTCATCTTTTTTATTATTATTTGCTTGTGGTTCCGAAGAAGCTACAGACCTTACGCCACAAGTCGTGAAAGTTGTAGACGATGAGTTTTCACCGAGAGTTCTGCGTGTTGAACCAGGCACAACAGTAATTTGGGAGTCAGGAGGAGCCAATAATCATAATGTAATTGCTAGCGATGGCTCTTGGCAGGCTATATCATCGGATTATTTTGAATATGGAATCATTACTAAAGGCGATCAATATGAACACACCTTCAGTGAGCCTGGGGTTTATGAATACTACTGTCCGTATCATGGAACAAATAATAAAGGGATGGTTGGAACAATTGTTGTTGGCGATGTAGATTATACAGAAACTGTTGAGGCCGTCTCTGTTAGTTTGACTGACAATGTGCTTAAAGTTGGAAAAAATGAACAGTACACAACAATTCAAGATGCTGTAGATAGCGCAAACACCGGTGACTTAGTTCTAATTAGTCCCGGCGTGTATAACGAAAGTGTCACAGTTACCACCTCATATTTAACCCTAAGAGGTACCGACAGAAATAAAGTCATAATTGATGGAGAGTTTATGAGGGAGAATGGTATTCAAATCTATGAAACAGATGGGGTAACGGTTGAAAATCTCTCTGTCAGAAATTTTTCATTAAATGGTGTTTACTGGAATACTTCAAAAGGTTTTAAAGGTTCATACCTCACTGTTTATAACAATGGTGATTATGGAGTCTATGCATTTAATTCAACAGATGGTGTGTTTGATAATGTATATGCATCTGGACATCCTGATAGTGGAATTTATATTGGGCAGTGTTATCCATGTAACTCATTAATTTTTGATAATGTTGTCGAAGGAAATGCTTTAGGTTACTCAGGAACTAATGCAGGAGGTCACTTGTATCTTTATAACAATATATGGAGAGACAATATGTCAGGAATAGTACCAAATACTCTCGACTCAGAGCTAAATCCACCTGGGCGAGAAACAACAATTGTAGGAAATTTAGTAATAGATAATAACAACTATGAAGCTCCAACAAATCGATTTGGTGTTGTTGCAAAAGGAATGGGAATAGTTGTGCCTGGAAGAGTAGGTGACATAATAGAAAAAAATTTGGTTGTTAACCATGACAGGTATGGCATTGTCGCAAGTCCAATGTTGGATGCTAATTTATATTTTTCACAACACGTGAGTGTAAAAGACAACGTTGTTTTGGATTCTGGATACACTGACTTGGCTCTTGCTGGACCATGGGGTCCAGGAAATTGTTTTGAGGATAATGTTTATCAAACAAGTACCCCACCACTTTTAGAGCAACTTCATAACTGTTCATCAATAGACTCTTCAAACTTGATTGCAAGGTTTCCTTTACAGGGGGATCCTTCGGGTTTAATGATGCTTGCTGGGTTTTTTGCTGATGCCCAAACAACAGAACTTGATAAAAACAGATATAAAGAGTACCCATGGCCAAAGGAACAAGAAAACATGCAATTTGCAGATATCAATAAGCCTTCCCCTGCAATAAATTTATTTTATGTACCTGATTTAGACTCTATTCAGGTGCCAACAAACTTACTAAATGAAGACTTAGAAAATTACTACAATTCTGAAAAGGAGATAATTATGAGCGGAGTGCCTATTTCTAGCCCTACAATATGGCAGTTATTGTTTCAACTTTACGGTTACTTGATGCCGTTTGTGTTGTATGCTGCTTGGGCTGCTTTAGCAATAAAAGATATTGACTCTAACGAAAGGGTTAATGGGAGTATGAAGTATGTTTGGTTGGGTGTTGTTTACCTAGTTCCATTCTTTGGAGTTTTGGTTTATCACCTTGCCGGACCTAGTGCAATTTCTCGTAGTATGAAACTTGCTGCCATAGTCGGTGGTTTGTTTAGCTACATCGCGATCCTGGTTGCAGGAGCAGTAATTAGCGGACTTGTATAATTAAAGATTCTTAATTCATGTCGTTTAAGAATATTCTTTGCTTTGGAACTTTAAATCCTGATTTAATTTACTTTGTTGATGAGTTACCTAATAAAGGTGACGACATTCGCAGTTTAAAATCTTCTATTAGGCCAGGAGGGACTGCTATAAATTGTTCGGAATTAATTTCTCTTTGGGACAAATCCGTTCATATTAGAGGAAATAGTATTGGTAGTGACCCTATGGGTAAATACTTAGTTGACTATCTAAAAGAAAATAACATAAATTTTGATGGTTTAATAATCAATCAGTCATTAACTCCAACATGTTCTATTTTTGTAGATTCTTCTGGTGAAAGAACAATAGTCTCATCAGGATATGAAGGTCTTGAGTGGAGTAATTTTGAAAATTTAAACAACTTTGATTCATTGATTATAGATAGGTACTCTATTAAGTTCATTAAAGATAAACTAAAAGATCTCAAAAAACAAAATAATTTGTTTGTTTGCCAAGCAGGTTATGAATATGAAATTAATTACAAATTAGACTTTCTAATAGTCAGCAAAGATGAAATAAGTGTTGATGAAGCTAATAATCTTATAGATTCAAAAACTGTAAAGTATATACTTTTAACATCCTCAAACTTGCCAGCAAGACTATTGAGTGCAGAAGGTGCTATAGAAATAGTTCCTCCAGACTTTAAAACTATAAATTCAAATGGTGCTGGCGATGCAACTGCAGCATATATTGCAGCTTTTGGTGTAAACGACTTAATTCCAAATATAAAAAAAGCCTGTGCAGCAGGTGCTATCGTAGCTGGAACAAATGATAAACCTACGGTTGAAAAAATTGAGGAAATATCGCAGCTTGTAGACGTAAACCCTCGTTAGCAATTTATACTTTTTAGAAATATCTACTAAAATAGTTACTTATGGCAGTCCCCTATAAAGCTCCAGTTAAAGATATAGTTTTTGGTTATGAAGTTATAGATTCTTATAATGTTCTAAATAAAATTTCAGCATTTAGTGATTTTTCAGAAGATATTGTTATTCCAACAATGGAAGAGTGTGCTAAATTCTCTGAAGAAGTCCTTGCACCAATAAATGCCATTGGAGATCAACAAGGAGCAACGATTAAGGATGGGGTTGTAACCATGCCTGAAGAGTTTGTTGATGCTTATCAAAAATTTGCAGAAGCCGGATGGGCCTCAATATCTCTGCCATCTGATATTGGTGGTGGTGGAATGCCTATAACTTTGTCTGGTGGAACTTTAGAAATTCTTAGTACAGCCAATTTAGCTTTTGGTTTAGCACCGGGTTTAAGTGCTGGTGCAATTTCTGCTATAAATTTTCACGGCAGCCAAGAACAAAAAGATAAATTTTTACCAAAACTTGTTTCAGGTGAATGGACAGGAACAATGAATTTAAGTGAGCCTCAATCAGGGTCAGATCTCGGAACAATTACTACAAAGGCTGAGCCTCAAGAGGACGGTTCGTATAAAATAACAGGCACAAAAGTTTGGATTACATTTGGTGAACATAATATGACAGAAAATATAATTCACCTTGTTTTGGCTAAAGTTCCTGGATCTCCTGAAGGAACCAAAGGTATCTCTATGTTTATAGTGCCAAAATATACAGTTAATGATGATGGATCTGTAGGTGATTCAAATAATGTAAGCTGTATATCTATTGAAGAAAAGCTGGGAATTCATGCAAGTCCGACTTGTGTTATGGAATATGATGGTTCTGTTGGTTATTTAGTTGGAGAAGAGAACCGAGGTCTTAACTATATGTTTACAATGATGAACGAAGCTCGTGTTTGGGTAGGTGGACAAGGATTGGCATGTGCTTCAGGTTCATTGCAGGGTGCTGCTCAATATGCTAGAGACCGAGTACAAGGAAGACCTGTAGGAATGTCTAAGGAAGATGCTAAAAATTCAACAATTATTGATCATGCAGATGTTAGAAGAATGCTTATGACAATTAAAGCATATGTCGATGCAATGAGATACCTCATGTATGATAACCAGTTAATGCTTGATGTTGAGTACTTTGGAGAAGATGAAGAAATGAAAGCATTTGGTGAAGAAAGGTGTGGAATATTGACACCTATAACTAAAGCTTGGATATCTGATCTTGGAGTTGAATTGTCTAATATTGCAATCCAAGTCTATGGAGGCATGGGCTATGTTGAAGAAACAGGAGTAGCTCAGTACTTACGTGATGCAAGAATAGCTCCAATTTATGAAGGAACGAATGGAATTCAAGCATTAGATTTAATGTTTAGAAAGCTACCTCTTGATAATGGTCAAGCAATGCAAAGGCTTCTATCAGATGTCAATAAAGTTATCGATGAAATGAAACAAGACGATGAAGAGCTTGTATCAATGGCTGAAAAGCTTGAAAAAGAAGTAAATACATTATCTGAAATAACTTTATGGCTTGGTTCTAAAATGCTTGAGGGAGAGTTGGTTGATGCAAGTGCTGGTGCCACACCATATTTGAAAATGTTTGGTCAAGTTTTAGGTGGATACTATATGGGTAAAGCTGCAATTCTTGCAAACAAAAAGTTTAAAGAAACTGGTGATGAATTTTACAAAGACAAACTAACATTATCAAAATTTTATATAGAACAACTATTACCTTTAGCTTCAGGATACGCATCATCTATAACAGCAGGTAAAGATGATTTGTACGCAATGAAGGCTGAAAACTTCTAATTGATTGATTCATTAAAAAACAAAAGTAACCTAATTGCCCTCATAGGAGCAAGTAATGATAAAAATAAATACGGAAATAAGATTTTATTAGACTTAGTATCAAAAGGTCATAATGTTGTTCCTGTAAACCCTAAAGAAACATTCATCGCTGGTTTAAAGTCATACAACAATGTTTCTGAACTGAGTGAAAATCCATCAATAATTAATTTTGTAGTGCCACCCAGTATTGGTTTTGAATTAACTAAAGACCTAGTTGAATCAGGTTATGATAATTTCTGGTATCAGCCTGGTGCAGAGAGCTCAGAAATTTCTTCGTATTTAGAATCTAATAACAAAAATTATATAGATGACAAATGCATAATGGTTGTCACAAGACTAGCCGATAATTACTAATCCTCTAGCTCCTTATTTACGCTATCTAATTCTTCAAATGATTTCTCAAGTTTATTTACTCTAGTAGTTTTTAATGCCTCAAAAGATTTTACAGTTTGATCTAGCCTCTTAGTTACATCGTCAAAAGATTCAATAAACTTTCTAATTTCCACTTTAATTTTTTCATGAGTGGCCAAAATATTTTTTGTATCAGTTTGTAAACTGAATAGTTTCATTGAGTGCCTTATGGTCTCGAGGTAAGCCATTAGTGTCTGAGGACTTACTAGTATAACTTTTTTAGAGAAAGCATACTGAATAACAGGTGTTCTATTTGCACCGATTTCTGAAGTTAATAAAAAGTGATACAAATTTTCAAGTGGTATGTACATTAAGACAAAATCAACAGTACCTTCTTCAGCTGATATGTACCCTTCCCTTGAAGATGTATCATCAATTTTGGTTTTAATTGCTTTATCTAAAAACTCTTTATTTTTACTTCTAATAGATTCAGTTATTTCTTTTCGTGCTAACTCGTCAAGAGTTTCATCTTCAAGATCTCTGTTTAATTTGGCTATCTCCATATAGTTCGTTAATGGAAATTTTGAATCCATATTTATTGTTTTATTTTCAGGAAGATAAAATGTGAAATCAGGAATTGTACCACTAGACATTCTTTTTTGGGTTTGGTAATGGAGGCCCTCTTTATACTCCATAATTTCTAGCAAGTCTTCGACCTGAAACTCTGCCCACTGTCCTCTACTTTGGTTATTATTTAATACAGATATTAAATTTCTAGTTTGCTGATCCACTCCAGTTATAGAGGACTTAATTTCACCAGTCTTCTCTAGAAAATCTTTTACTGTCTGATCGGACCTATTTAGTAATTTGTATATTTGGGATTCTTCATTTTCAATTATTTCACTTACAATTCCTTTAATTAAATACTCGTCATCTTTATTGTCTTCTTCAGTTTCTTTTCTTGTTACAAAATAAAGATTGGCAAGTAAGAGGATAACTATTAAACCATAAAATATATTTTCCATAATTTAAGAATAGCAATATAGCAAGACAGTTTATGTTGTAAGTATTATTTAGTTAAACAGTATCAAATATTTTTTGAAAACTAAATTTAAAATTATCTGAGGAATAATTAGATAAAATGAATTCTTTTGCATTTATCCCAACAGAAGTTGCTTCATTATAATTTTGAATCACATGATTTATTTTTTTTATCATGGAATCTAAATTATTACTCTCAAATACATAACCTGTTTGTCCGTCTATGACTATGTCTTGCATTCCAGGGGCGTCTGTAACAAGCACGGGGCATGCTGTTACTTGGGACTCAAATATTACTCTTGCTAGGCCCTCTGATACCGAAGGAAGAATCATTAAGTTATTTTCAGAGTAAAACTTTTTCACTTCATCTCTATTTTTATTTCCATGAATAAAAACTCTATCTTCAACATTTTTAGATTTTATTTTTTCTTTTAGGCTATCTAGATAGTTTTGATTGGGTGTTGGGCCTACTATGTTCAGCTCAACCTGGTCACTAATTAACTCGGGCAAGGCATCGATAATCATATGAGGTTTTTTTCTATCAGTCACACTTCCAATAAAGAGTATTTTAAATTTTCCACTACCATCTCTCATAGGGTCGATGTTGCTAAATATTTCAAAATCTATCCATGCTGGAAATCTTACAACACGTTTTGATGGATTAAAAGACAGTGCTTGCTCCTCTGTAGAAGAAGAAACTGCTCTCAACATATCAGCGCAATTTATTGTGTAAGATGCCATCCTGGAAAATAAATTTTTATATAAATTTGGAAATGTTAGATTTTTTTCTAACTCCAAAGTATTTATAAAATCTCCATGTGATTCGATAACTATTTTTACATCTTTATACTTTTTTTTGCTTTTATAAACACCTAGAAAACTTGTTACCGGATCTTGAAATGTAACTATTTCAATTTCATATTGGGATATTAATTTAGGTATTTGAAAATAAGATACAAAAAATATTTTCAAATAGTTAAAAATTCTTGATTTGTTTTTTTTATTTAAATAAAAAGTTGTCTTTGATTCAGAATGTATTTTTTTTTGGCTCGAAAATGCAAGAACTGTAACATTTGCGACTTCACTTAAATTATCGTACTTTTTTTTTATATTTTCATTTAAAGGTAAGTCATAAAAAGTTGGTGAGAAAAATAGTACATTTTTTTTCATAAACTAAAAAATTCTCTAAGTTCTGTTAATAGATCTTCTTCATGTGTCCATGGAACTGAGTGGCCAGCATCAGGAAAAGTTTTCACTTTTACTTCGTTTAATCTCTTAACAACATCATTTGAAGTTTCTTCTGGTACAAGTTTATCTCTACCCCCAGTAATTACTAGGGTCTCAGCTTCAATTTCTTGTATCCAAGACCTTGCATCATAAGGAACAACAAATCTTCCCCCATCTGCGTAAATGAAGTCATCTTTTGATTTATGCAGATTGTTCCATGCCCACTCTGTATATTCATCGTTAATAGAGTTTGATTTTTTTAAAAATGAAAACTTAGATTTTGGATTGAAATTAGGGAATAATCTTTCTCTTATTCTTACAAAACTAACAAATATTTTAAATGCTACTTTATCGCTATACACAGCACCACCAAGCCAGCTAAAAGGTGTAATTAAAACTAATTTATTTACTAATGGCTTATTTTTTTTAGCAATTGACATTGCAACTGCACTTCCCATTGACCAACCAACAATATTGCAACTTGAAATGCCAAGCTCTTTTAGAATGCTAATAACAACATCGGCATTTTCATCTACGTCCCACCTGTCCCAACTAGCATCAGACTTTCCATGATTACGCATATCTATAGCAACAAAAGAGGTTTCATTTTTAATTTTAGGCAATATTTTAAACCAGCTTCCTAGGGAGTCTGACCCCCAGCTGTGGAGAAATATTATAGGAGTTGTGCCGTCTATAATATTTTCTCTAATAAAGTATTCTTTTTCTCTTATGAATACAGTCCTGCCTGGAATTTTACTTGGGTGAATTTGTGTAGTTCCTGCAGATTGGCTTTTTTTGGTCTCGAGTAGGCTTTTTGTTACTGCAGTAAAAGCAAAAATTTTAGTTAGTGTTTTAATCATCAACTACTAATAATATTTATTTTTTGATTATATCTATCAGTTATATTTCCAATTTCTTTTAGAAAAACTCCATATATTTTTTCAATTTCTATCAAATCTATATCTGTTTCAGCAGGTGCAGAAATTAATAATCCTCCACTGGTTTGAGCATCTGCTAATAAAAGTGCCTCGTCTTGATCCTCGAATGAGATAATGTCTTTTACTGAGTCAAAATTTCTTTGGCTTCCTGATGGATAAATGCCACTATGAAAATAATTTTTTGCAAACTCAATGATTGGAACTTTATCGAATATCAAATTTGCTGATAATTTTTCATCAATCAACATCTCACTGAGGTGGCCAAGAAGTCCAAAACCAGTAACGTCTGTAATTGCATTTGCATTGAGGTGCTTTGCGACTTCAAGGCCTGCATCATTTAGGGTTGTCATTACATTTGTTACCTGATTTATTGCTTCTTCATCGGCAACGCCTTTTTTTATTGCGGTTGCAATAATTCCAGAGCCGAGAGGCTTGGTTAGAAAAAGTTTATCTCCATTTTTAATATTCGTTTTTGTATAGATTTTTTCATTAACGATACCTGTTACAGCAAAGCCATATTTTGGTTCTTTGTCATCAATACTGTGCCCTCCAACAATATTGCAATTGGCAGACTTCATTACATCTGAGCCTCCCCTAATAACATCTGATAAGACATCAAAACCTATATCTTCTCTTGGCCAACTTACTAACTGTAAAGATGAAATAGGTGTACCACCCATGGCATATATATCAGATAAGGCATTTGTTGCAGCAACTCTACCCCAATCGTAAGGGTTATCTAATATAGGCGTAAAAAAATCAACTGTTTGTACAATTTTAGTTTTATTGCCTAGATCAATAACCGCGCCATCATCTGGATTTTCTAACCCCACTAAAACTTCAGAATTGTTTAAATTATTTTGTTTTGATTGCTTCAGAACCTGAGCAAGCTCTCCTTGGGAGAGTTTACATGCTCAACCTGAGCCATGAGAATACTCTGTGAGTCTCACTTTACCCTCCTTAACTTTCTTGCTTTTCCTTAAGAACTTCTTTCGCAAATAAATCTTGTATGGTAACTAATAAAGGTGACTGCTCAAACACTTGATTATCAATCTTTGAAACAAATACTCCATGTTTAGCTGTAGACATTACAAAAACTGTATCAACTTTATAGAGTTCATCTATTGTCACTCTAGAAACAGATACTTGAATCTTGTCTTCCTCACCAAACTTCAATAAATACTGTCGAGTTATTGAGTCTAAAATTCCCAAATCAAGATCTGGTACATAAACAACTTCATCCTGAATCCAACCAACACAAAAAGTTGGGCCTTCTAAAACTATGCCCTTATTATTGATGAGCAAGGCATCTGTAAAACCATCTCTAACTGCTTCTCTGGTTTGCTTTATGTTATAAGCATAGGAAGTAGATTTTGAACCGACTATATTTTTACTATCAACTTCATAATCTCCACCGGCATGCCATGGAGCGGGTTGAGATTGCAATGTAAATTCTTCGGGTAAATTTAATAATGGTTGATAAAAAGAATAAATTGTAAAATCGTCGTCTGATTCATTTCTCAAGATTAATACTCTCACATAGCCACTTTTATGGATTGATGCTATTTTTAAAATATTGTTTTTGACCAAATTAAAATCTACATTGTCAAATAGTTGTTTTTTGCAAGACTGTTTTAACCTGTCTATATGTTTCTCTAACCCAAAGGGATAGTGGTCATGAATCTTCAAAGCTTCAAAGACCCCATCTCCTCTCCATACCGCTAAATTTTCAACAGGCAAAGTAAATTCGTCTTTTGTAACTTCCAAATCATTGATCAAATACAAAACGATTATCCTCTTTCTCGAATATAGGTATTTGTAATTGGCATTCTTCTGTCTTTGCCAAATGCCTTTTCTGTTAATTTTACTCCTGGTGCAACTTGTTTTCTCTTATATTCGTTTCTATCGACTTTGGACAAAACATCATATACAATATTCTCATCAATTCCCTTAGAAATAATCTTCTCTGAAGAACTATCTTCTTCAATATACATACGTAAAATTTCATCAAGAAGTTCGTATTCGGGTAAAGAATCCTTATCAAATTGATCTGGTCTTAACTCTGCACTTGGTTCTTTATCGATTGTATTTTGAGGAATTACGCTCGAAATTGAATTTCTGAAATTTGCCAAGTTATAAACTTCAGTTTTATATAAATCTTTCAATAATGCAAAACCTCCTGCTAAATCACCATAAAGAGTTGAATAACCTACAGCCATTTCAGACTTATTACCTGTAGAAACAACCATAGCTCCAGTTTGGTTGGATAAAGCCATCAAAATATTACCTCTTACGCGTGATTGGATGTTTTCATCTGTTATTGGTCCAAGTTCATCATTAACACTTTCCTTTAATGTATTTCTAAAAATATTTACTATTTCTTCAATTTCAATAACTTTAAATTCTATATCAAGATTTTCTGCGAGTAACCTTGCATCGACTAGAGACTCCTCTGTGTTGTATTTAGAGGGCAACGCTACACCTACAACATTATTGGAACCAAGAGCATCAACGGCAATAGTTGCAGTCAAAGCAGAGTCTATTCCTCCAGAGAGTCCTACAAGAACTTTTTCAAAGTTGTTTTTACTAACGTAATCGAATAAACCTAATTTTAATGCTGAGTACAGAGATTCATTTTTTGATAAAAGTTGAGCAGACTGTAGAGGATTTAATTCAGAACCTTTTTGTCTAATCTCCAATATTGGCCCTTTAGGTTGTTCTTTTACTTCCAAATCTAGGTCAATATAAAATATCTCCTCTTCAAACTGTTGTGCTTGATAAAGTATTTCCCCTTTACCATCTACAACAAATGACCCTCCATCAAAAACTAATTCGTCTTGACCACCAACCATGTTTAGGTAAATAATTGGCACGCCTAATTTTTTAGCCTGGTTGACAACGAGCTCTTTTCTCAAGTCACTTTTATTTTGATCATAAGGAGAAGCGTTTATGTTAATTATTAAAGATGCACCATTCTCTACTTGTTGTGAAGAAGGACCATCTTCAATCCATATATCTTCGCAAATACTGATTCCAATCCCAATATCTTCATACCAAAATACATTTCCTGGATTATTGCCTTTGGCAAAATACCTAGCTTCATCAAATACTGAGTAGTTTGGAAGGAAACACTTATGATAGATTCCTTTTACATCCCCGTTTTGAATTATTGCTGCTGCATTAGCAATGTCTCTTTTTTGTTTGTCTGTATGGTTATCGTCCAGGTTTCTGTCAACAAAACCAACAACACCACTTGTTGAGCTAGAAAATTCAGCTAATTCTTCCAAAACAGCAAAGTTTTTTCCAACAAAACTCTCTCTTAAAAGTAAATCTTCAGGTGGATATCCTGTAAGTGCTAATTCAGGGAAAATCAGGATATCTGCTTCTTTTTCCTCAGCTGCCTCAAAACAATCTAAAATAGTTTGCTTGTTTTTCTGTATAGCTCCTACTGGAAATGACTTTTGGGCACCAGCTATTCGAATTGTTTTTTTATTCACAATTTAATGATAGATGGGAAACTTGGTTATGAAGAAACCTTAATTTCTATATCTTTAGAGTCTTCGATCCAATTAGTAACTCTCTTTAGAGACGGCATTCTGTCTACTATATTTCTTTTTAAATTAATTTTTGCCATTACTTCATGAAGTGATTCTGGATTTCTTCTCTTTAATTCAGACACACTTTCTACTCCAGCGGCTTCAAGTAAGTCTGCATAGTCTCTTCCTAGGTTTTTAATTTTCATTAGTTCAGCACGTCTAGCCCAGTGCAGTAATTTAGGTGAACTTATTCCTGTTTCTTTTGTTAAGAGAGCCCTGCCTGACCTGGAAGAAGCGATTTGTAAAAAAGTTGTTGTTGTCCTGACTCTAGCTCTTCTTAGTTTTGTAGCTTCGGTATGTGTCATACCATTTATAGAGTCAATTGAATTCATGTTTTAAATTTTACAAAATAAATTACATAAAGAAACGATTTTTTTTAAGAGTTTTTCCCACTCTCAAAAATCTTTTTCCTCGTCATAATCAATAGGTTCTAAAAAATTGAAATTTAGTTTTTTGATTTCAATTTCTGACGAGATAAGAAAATCAACTAAATCAAAATCTTGAAATACTGATTTTTCTTCATCGATTTCATCGTCTTCCGTTATCAGTTCTAATTTCGTCCAAAATATTCTCGGAATTAAAATTGGAAATCCTAGTTTGTATCTATATTGAGGAACCAAAACCTTACTTCCATCATGGTCATCGTTGTTGAGACCATCTATTACTTCAACTTCAACTTCTGGTTGGTCCCCAAGGAAAAAAATTATATTATTAATCTCTTTTTGATTTTGATAGAAAAATAAAGCTGTCCTAATTGATGATGTGATACCCTCTGGCCAATTTTCATTAATAAGGATATTTGAATTTTTAAAATCTATTTTTTCTGAAATTATTTCATTTTCAGACCCCAGCACTACAGAAGAGTTATCAAAATTAATGTTAACTTTATCAATTATTGCTTGGAGTAATGGTTTATCCCTAACTTCAGCTAACTGTTTAGGAAATCCCATTCTGCTTGAGCTACCTGCGGCTAAAATTACTGCAGCATTCAAAACTATACTGATCCTAAAATTGAACCACCGAATGTTAGTGCAATGACAACAAGGACAACTTCAATATTTCTTAATAAGTAAACCTGCTTTATGCCAGAGCCAAATGCAATTAGTGCGTAGATCGAAGTTATAAAAACTAATAATGCTTGTAGAAGTGGGTCTTGTATAAACAACACAGGAAATACAAGTAGTCCTGGAACACTTGAAAAGAATGAAATTATAAGTATATCAATTGGTTTTGGATCTTTTCTAAACAGAAATTTAAGAATCAAAAAACATATTACGAGCCCAACTACTGTCGTAACACTGGTTGATACGATTGATGAAATCAATACTGATGTAGTCGAATCTTGCTGAACAAAAATAACAGATAATTCATCGATCAAAGACCTAAACATCTGAAACTCTTCTTCTGACATTTCACCTTGAAAAAGAACAAGGTTGCTTTCAAGAAATTCAATCATTCCATTAAAAAATCTAAAAGCGCTTAAAGTAGTTAAGGTTGCAACTGCTAAATAAATAGCAATTCCCTTTTGCAACGCCCCGTTCAGGTTAAGGAGGTCATTATATATATACTTATCAAGACGTAAAATTTTTGAGAATATTTGTCTTTCACTCATTTTTAATTTTTCCTTATTTAAAATCTATCTTATGACTATAACAAAAATTATTTCCTATTTTATAACTCTTTCTATGGCTGGAGTGATATTTTGGGCACAAGGAGAGGTCACAATTTTTGACTCACCTATTCCTGATTTACCTTGGGGTGTTGTTTCGTTAGTTGATCTCTACTCTGGATTTGTTTTGTTTAGTCTTTGGATTTTCTACAAAGAGAATGTTTTGCCAGCTATAGTATGGACATTTTTTGTTATGACTTTAGGAAGTTTTACAATTGCTTTATATGTTATTTACAGTATTAATAAGTCTGATGGAAATATTCAGAAATTTTTTATGGGAGATAACTCCTAATCCTTTTTCAGATTATCTAACAATATAAGCGACACATCTCGTACTTTAACATTGTCTCCAAAGCCCAACTCTTTTACACCATCATCCATCATTATGTAGCAAAAAGGACACGCAACAGCAACTTCGTCAGCCCCGGTATCAATGGCTTCTTGTGAACGCTCAATGTTTACTTTTTTACCCGTAGATTCCTCCATCCACATTCTTCCGCCACCAGCACCGCAACAAAAGCTCTGGGTTCCCTGTCTTTTCATTTCTCTAATCTCAATACCGCCTATAGACCCTACAATCTCTCGTGGTGCAGTATAAATATCATTATGTCTACCCAGATAACACGAATCATGATAGGTGATTTTGTAAGGCTTATCACTAGTGCCTACTTCAATTCTTCCTGACTGAACCAACTCCGTCAAAAGTTGGCTGTGATGAATTACTTGATAGTTTCCTCCAAGTTGTGGATACTCATTTGCTATTGTATTAAAGCAGTGTGGGCACTGAGTAATAATTTTTTCTACTTTTAGATTATTCATATTCTCAATATTTTGAATAGCTAGTTGTTGAAAAACAAATTCATTACCTGTTCTTCTAGCAGAGTCTCCTGTGCAAACTTCTTTTGGTCCTAGAACAGCAAACGTAACACCTGCTCTTTTTAATAACGTTGCTACAGCTTTTGTAACAGGTACATTCCTATCATCAAAAGCTCCTGCACAACCGATCCAATATAAATAGTCATACTCCTCATGGTTGCTTTCATCAATTACGGGAACATCGAAATCAAGATCTTCAGTCCATTTCAGTCTGTCGTTTTGAGAAGCTCCCCATGGATTAGAAGAGTTCTCCATCGCAACATATGCCTTCCCTAACTCTGCAGGAAAATCTGATTCCATCAATGCAAGATGCCTTCTCATGTCGAGTATTTTGTCTAAAATTTCAATATTCACTGGGCAAATCTCATCACATGCTTTGCAAGAAGTACAAGCCCAGAGTTCTTCAGAAGTAATTCTTTCAAAAACATTATCAGAATTTACACGTAATGGACCTGGTGTTGAAACCGTAGCAGGTACTGCAGGCTGACCAGATTCAGACATCACTTGCCCTACTTTTAATATAATTTCTCTTGGGTCTAAAGACTTACCAGTTTGATTTGCAGGACATACGGATGTACACCTACCACAAACAGTACATGCGTCAAGATCCATTAACTGCTTCCAGGTAAAGTGATCAATGATTTCTGTGCCTACATTGTCGATATCATCTGCTTCTAAAAGATTGCCTATAAATTTCATTGCACCTTTAGGTCTTTCCTTTGGTGACATAAACATATTTATTGGTGATGTAAATATGTGCCTAAGTTTGGACAATGGAATTGCTATTAAAAATACAAAAAAAGAAACAACATGGAGTACCCACGATACCCTATGAAAAAGTTCAGGATTCGAAAGGTTTAAAAATTGACCCACAGCATAACCAATAAATGACCATTTTTCATAATCTGGAAAATTTTCTAATGCGATTCTTCCTGCTTCAGTAGTTATGCCTGATATGCCAATAAAAATCAATAGAGAAAGAGTTAAATAATCATCAATTGTAGTTTTAGTCTTTATCCTGTACTCAGTGCCAATTAAGCGCCTAGCCAAAGCCCAAAAAAGACCTGTCAGATAAGCTATAGTTGCAAGTTCTAGTGTGAAAGAATAAACGATATATGTTGTGCCTTGTAAAAATTTCAGCGAAGGAGGCATGAGATGATGAATCTCTAAAGTTACAGTACCAGCAAACAAACCAAGAAAGCCAATGTAAATCAGAGAATGCATAAGACCAGCAGCTTTAAATCTAAGAACGGTTCGCATAGTCAAGCCATCAAAAAGTTTATATATCCTCTGAGACAGCTTCACATTTCTTTTTTCTTCTTTGCCTCTAGTCCAGTTTTTTACTCGAAGAGAAAATAAGTATCCAGAAATATAGATCGTTGTTGCACTTAAAACATAAAATATATATTGGAGGACCTTAGGAATATTCTCAAATACTCTTCTTCCTCCAACTATTTCTCCTTCGGGAAAGATATAGCTTGCTGCCCATAAAAATAATGTGCCTACTGCTGCACCTGCAGAGAATAGCAATACATAATCATTAGCTTTATATTTATTTAAAAACTTATTCATTTGTTAATTCTTTTGATATCTCAGTAGACCTTTGAGTTGCTTTGCGAATTGCATCGAGAATAATTGTATCAAATGAATGATCATTAAGCGAATTGAGACCTGCTTCGGTAGTTCCACCAGGTGACTTAACTTTATTTACCAAATCTTTAAATGTTTCATCTTCGTCTACAAGTGCGGGAAGTGCTTTTACAAGTTCTTTAATAATTAACTCAGAATCCTCTAAGCTTAATCCCAGCTCCGTTCCAGAGTTTACAAGCTGATTTGAAAGCTCATAATACCAAGCAGGACCACTTCCTGACAATGCAGTAACAATAGGGAACATAGATTCTTCAACTTCTTTAACAGTTCCTAAATTTTCTAAAATATTTTTGATGAAGTTGAGATAATCTCCTTGATAATTTGAAGCATATGGAATAAAACCAGTTTTATCTCGAATAAGTAAATTAGGCATAATTCTTAAAATGTTATTATCAAGATTCTTTTCAATTGTTTTAATTTCTAGACCTGCAACTGGAGTACAAATTAAAACATCTTTTTCAATTTTATCTTTGTGAGTATTAAAAAATTCATTTATATTCTGAGGCTTGATACATAAAAGTAAAACACCACCCCTAATAGCAGTTAAAGATTCTTCAGGGCTTATTGAATAATTCTTTTGTATTGACTGTCTTACTTCGTTTGATTCCTCATATAAGAAAATATTTGCATCTAAACCTTTTAAACCATTGAGAAAAGCAGATCCAAGATTCCCTAATCCAACTATGTGAACATCCATTTTTTTCATTCTTCAATAATATCAGCTATGTCAGAAGAATTTAAATAATGACATTTATTAAATAATTTAAAAATATTTTTGTTAAAATCATAAATATGTTATATTTAATACATATCTAAGTAAATATACTTAGATTTTATGTATAAATAAACATAGATAAGGATGGTAAATAATGAGCGGAACTTTAACTGCATCACAAGTTAAGCCTGGTGTTAGAAGATCAAAGAAATACACTACAGGTCGAGTATGCGCATTTGATACTTGTGAAACAGTGATAAGCGTATACAACAAAAAGAAATTTTGTTTTCTTCACGCACCTGTCTCCTATCCAAGGGTAAGAGGGCATTTGCCAAGAGAACAAGAGCCAATTACATAACTACAAAATTTTAAGAAAGGATAATTCAAAATGGGAAAAGCCGTAGGAATTGACTTGGGAACAACAAATAGTGTTGTAGCAGTGCTTGAAGGTGGTGAGCCAACTGTTATTGCTAACGCAGAAGGAAACAGAACAACACCTTCTATTGTTGCTTTTAAATCAGAAGAAGTTCTAGTTGGTGAGCTTGCAAAAAGACAAGCGATAACAAATCCAGATAACACAGTTAGGTCTATTAAAAGACATATTGGAACTAATTGGAAAGAAAACTTTGAAGGCAAAGACTATACGCCACAAGAAATATCAGCAAGAATATTACAAAAACTTAAAAGAGATGCTGAGTCATATTTAGGAGATGATGTTACAGATGCTGTAATTACAGTTCCAGCATATTTTAATGATGCTGAAAGGCAAGCAACAAAAGAAGCCGGTCAAATTGCAGGATTGAACGTATTAAGAATAATAAATGAACCTACAGCTGCATCACTTTCATACGGACTAGAAAACAATGAAGATCAAAAAATACTCGTATTTGATTTAGGTGGTGGTACTTTTGATGTTTCTATATTAGAAATTTCTGAGGGTGTGTTTGAAGTGAAGTCAACATCAGGAGATTCTAAGCTTGGTGGAGATGACTGGGATCAGAGAGTAATGGATTGGTTAATTGAAAAGTTTAAATCCTCAACTGGTATTGATTTATCAAATGATAAGATGGCAATTCAGAGAGTTCAAGAAGGTGCAGAAAAAGCTAAAATTGAACTTTCATCTACTAGTGAAACAGAAATTAACTTGCCATTTATTACCGCTAATGATGCTGGACCTCAACATTTGCTTGAAAAATTAAGTAGGTCTGAGTTTGAAAAAATTACTGCAGATTTAGTTGAAAGAACAAAAGAACCAGTCGAAAATGCATTGTCTGATGCTGGAATGAAATTTTCTGATATCGATCATGTTATATTAGTTGGTGGTTCAACACGAATGCCATCAGTCCAACAACTTGTAAAATCCCTTACCGGTAAAGATCCCCATAAAGGTGTTAATCCTGATGAAGTTGTTGCGTCTGGAGCTGCTATTCAAGCGGGGGTACTAAAAGGTGATGTGAAAGATGTTCTTTTATTAGATGTTACACCTCTTACTTTGGGTGTTGAAACTAAGGGTGGAATCATGACCAAAATGATTGAAAGAAATACAACAATCCCAACTAAAAGGTCTGAAGTATTTAGTACAGCTGAAAACAATCAAACACAGGTTGAAATTCATATCTTGCAAGGTGAGAGAGAAATGGCTTCTGGGAACAAGTCTCTAGGAAGATTCACTTTAACTGATATACCTGCAGCAATGGCTGGTACACCTCAAATAGAAGTAACTTTTGACATTGATGCTAATGGTATTGTGAATGTCAATGCTAAAGATCTAGGGACAGGTAAAGAGCAGGCAATAACAATTACTGGTGGTACAGCACTTGAAGATGATGAAATCGAAAGAATGATAAAAGATGCTGAGCAACATGCTAATGAAGATGCAAAAAAGAAAGAGCTTGTTGAAACCAGAAACATGGCTGAAGGCATGGTTACCTCAACTGAAAAAATGTTGGAAGAAAATAAAGATAAGGCAACAGAAGAAGAGGTGACAGCAATCAATGAAGCAAATGATAAATTGAAAAAACTTTTAGAGAATGAAGATTTATCAATTGATGATTTGAAAAATGGTATTGATGAACTTGCAAAAGCCAGTCAATCATTTGCTGAGAAATTGTATGCGGAAGCTCAAAATGACACAGCTAACCCATCTTCAGATGAGTCAGATGACGTAGTTGAAGGTGAAGTTATAGAGGATGAGTAAAGAGGAAGAGTCTTTAATTGAGGAAGTAGACAATACTTCTGATGAATCTTCAGTAGAGGAAGAAGTAATAGAGGAAACTTCTGTATCTCTTTCTCAATATGAAAAGATAAAAGATGACTATCTGAGACTTGCCGCTGAATTCGATAATTATAAAAAGAGAACTGAAAAAGAAAAAGAAAGCATAGGTGCAGCATCTGTTGCTTATTTTATTAACTCTCTTTTTCCACTAATTGATAATTTTGAAATGGCTATGAGTCAAGAGGAAGTTTCAAAAGAACTTGAAACTTTCAACAACCTCCTAACTTCAGTTTTAGAGGGGCTACAGGTTGAAGAAATTGGAACTATAGGAGAAAATTTTGATCCTTCAATACATGAAGCTGTTGAGCATTCGGGAGAGGGAGACACTCAAATAGTTGAAACAATTTTAAGAAAAGGTTATCTATTTCAAGGAAATTTAATACGCCCTGCAATGGTAAAAGTTAAAAGTGAGTAGAGACTGGTTAGACAAGGATTTTTACGCCACACTAGGTGTCTCAAAAGATGCAAGCTCTGAAGACATAAAAAAAGCTTATAAAAAGTTAGCCAGAGAAAATCACCCAGATTTAAACCCAGGTGATACAGAAGCAGAAAAGAAATTTAAAGAAATTTCAGAAGCAAGTTCAGTTTTGGGAGATGAAAGAAAAAGGCAAGAATACGATCAAGTACGTGCAATGGGAGCTTCAGGTTTTGGAGGCTTTGGTGGTCAAGGATTTAATGTAGACGACTTTGGTGATTTGTTTGGAAACTTAGGTGATATTTTTGGATTTGGGGGATCTGGTGGAAGAAGAAAAGGCCAGACATATCAAACAAATATAAACATATCTTTTGATGAAGCAGCTAAGGGCGTAGAAACTGTAATACCTCTTCGTAAAGAAGTCTCTTGTTCAGCATGTAGAGGCACAGGAGCTGATAAGGGGGAAGCATTTCATAGATGTAACATTTGCAATGGAAGCGGACAAACAGCATCTAATCAAGGTTTCTTTTCTTTTGCGCAAACTTGTTCTGCTTGTAAAGGCCAAGGGAATGTTATTGATAAAGCATGTAAAACATGTAGGAGTTCTGGTTCCGTAGTTGAAAATGAATCTATAAAAGTCAAAGTTCCAGCTGGAGTAGATAATGGGACAGTTATTAGATTACGAGGAAGGGGTGGTCCAGGAGACGCTGGAGCGCCAGATGGAGACCTTTTGGTTCAAGTTGCTGTTGAATCACACAAGTTCTTTAAACGAAGCAACAGTGATCTTATTCTTGAAGTTCCTTTGCTTTTTACAGAAGCAGCCCTGGGTTCTAGCATCAAAATTCCTACTCTTGAAAAGTCCGTAACTTTAAAGATACCTGCAGGCACTCCTAGTGGAAAAACTTTTAAGATTAAAGGTGAAGGTATAGCACCCCAAGGCAGAAGGCCTGGAGATTTATATGTAAAAGTATTTATTTCACCACCTACAAATTTATCAAGGTCTGCAAAAAAACATCTTGAGAATTATCGTGATCAATTTGAATCTGGAGACAGTCCAAGGAAGTATTTATATGAGTAATGATGACTCTAAGGCTATTTATTTTATTTCAGTAGCCTCTACACTCTCAGGTATCCACCAACAAACAATACGGACCTATGAGCAAAAAGGTTTAATTAAGCCATTCAGGACTGGTGGAGGAACAAGGCGATACTCTCAGGAAGATATAGACAAATTAATCCAGATTCAAAATTTATCACAGAGAGGAATCAACTTAGATGGTATAAAAATCATTTATGAAATGAAAGATAAAATAGAAGAATTACAAAACAAACTTATTTACTTAGAAAATGAAATTTCAAATCAAAAAATAGATTCCAAAAATAAAGAAAAAGAAATCCACCAAAGCTATAAAAATGAAATTGTTAAAAAATCAAACAATTCCTTAAAGAAAAACATCTAGAATAAAATCAATGGATACTGGCAATATAATAGCTTTTTTAAAAAAATTTAGCTTTGTAAGACTGATTGGTTCTGGAATTGTTCTCAGAGTTTTAATTGCTATTGTTGATGGAATTTTTAATCTTGAAGTTAACGAACTTCCTAATTTTAACTTGTACATATTTGGAATTGCATTAGCTTACACCATTCTTTGGATGTTTAATAAAAGCTACTCTGAAGAAGAAGATTAGTATAAATTTTTAATGAACTCTGTTCAGAGAATTACAAATTTAGATTTTATTAGAGGTTTTGCTCTACTCGGAATACTTGTAATAAACGTAATAGCATTTGGCCTTCCGATTACTGCAACTACAAATTCATCAACATACGGACTTGATAATACTCCTGATTGGATAGTTTTGGTAATTTCATCAGTATTTTTTGAGCAAAAAATGATGGGTTTATTTTCAATGCTTTTTGGTGTTGGCATAATGATATTTTTAGATAATGCAGAAAAAAAGACTTCGAAACCAAAAACACTAGCTATTTGGAGAAATTTTTTATTATTTTGTTTTGGGCTGATTCACCTATCAATTTGGGAAGGTGACATACTTGCACCATATGCAATTTGTGCTTTTTTGCTAATCATATTTCCCAAAGTTGAAAATCCGAAATTCATATTTGCTGCAATAGTTTTTTTGATGATAGCATTTATTTTAATAACAAACTATTTCTCTTCGTTATACGATACAAGCGGAAACTTGATTTCACAAGAAGAGTGGGTTCTTTTAGCCAGTGAAGGCGGTGCATTATCATATGGTAAGTTTTGGTTTCCAGATTCAGAATCTTGGGGCATTCTTGTTGCCATGTGGTGGTATATTGGAGCATTTTTTAGAGCAATATCTTTAATGCTATTTGGTTTTTTGTTATACAAATTAAACATTATTCAAGGTAAGAAAGAAATTTCATATTATAAAAAAATCTCTCTTTTTGGATTTTCAATAGGTTTACCCTTGGCTATTTACAGTATCTATTTGCTTATTAGTTCAAACTATGATCCATCTGTTCTTTTCATCAGCAATATTTTTAACACTCTATCAGTCATACCAATGGTTTTAGGATATACAGGACTTTTGACAATTCTTAATTTGAAACTAAAAGATTCTATAAGTGAAAGATTGCGAGCATGCGGTAAGTTGGCATTAACAAATTATATTACTCAGACAATCTTTGGAGTTTTTATCTTAGGTGCATTTGGTTTAGATACGTTTTCAAGATCACAATTAATAGTCTATGTATTTTTAGTTTGGATGATTCAAATATCTTGGTCAAAACCAATTTTAGATAGATTTAATTATGGACCTCTAGAATGGTTTTGGAGAAAACTAACTTATCTTTTTGTTTAGCTTTTATATTTTGCAATAAAAGAGTTAATCTTATTTTCTAAAATTGGAAGGGTAATTCCCCCGTCGCATAAGACTTCATCGTGGAAGTATCTAATATCAAACTTATCGCCAAGTTCGTTTTCAGCTTTTTTTCGTAGTTCTTCAATCTTTAACTGACCCATTTTATATGAACATGCTTGTCCTGGCCAAGCAATATATCTATCAGTCTCAATTTCTGAATTTATTTCTTCAATTGGAGAGTTTGCTCTAAAAAATTCAATTGCTTTATCTCTTGACCAACCCATTCCATGCAAACCTGTGTCAAGCACAAGGCGACATCCTCTCCATGCATCATTTCCTAATCTTCCAAGCTGCTGAACATCGTTAGAATAAAGTCCCATTTCATTTGCAAGCTGTTCTGCATAAAGCCCCCAGCCCTCTACAAATGCTGTTGATGCTACATAGCGTTGAAAATCTGGAACATCTTGTAATTCAACTGCAATAGTTCTATCTAGATGGTGACCTGGAATAGCTTCATGAAATGCAACAGACTCTGCCTCAAAAATACTTTTAGTTTCAGGCTTATAAGTATTAAGAAAATATGTTCCATCTCTTGAACCATCAGGTAGTGGCGCTACATAATAAGCTGGAGGAGCATGTTGTTCAGATTCAGGAGGTGCAGGTAAAACTTTACACGGAGATTTTGGAAATACAGTGAACCACTTGTTAAGAGGTTTGTAAGATCTTTCAATAGTATCTTCAGCTATCTGAAGCATCTGTTCTTTGCTTTCATACCGCATTGCCGGTTCCGTCTGCATTTTATAGATTACCTCTTCAGGTGAATTTGCATCAGAAAAGACATTTTTTCCAATCTCAAAAAACTCAGTCTTTAGCCTTTCTATCTCAGAAATTCCTATATTATGAACCTCCTTAACAGTTGTATTTTTATGACCTGTATATCTTCTTAAAGCTCTGAGATAAGTCTCTTCTCCGCCTTCAATCCATAAGATTCCTGACTTTTCATCTGTACGACCTTTAGGGAGGTGCTCTTCCTTTAGCTGGTCTAAATAAGTTAAAACAGCAGGCCTTACATTTGTTTCAATAATTTTCTTTGCTTTTTCTTTCCAATTGGATATTTCTAGCTCTCCTACATCAGTCGAAAAGTTAACCAACAATAAAGTGTCCTTTTCTAAAGGGGTGTTGAGATAGTTTTCTAATTGATCGATTGTTCGCAATAGGTTTCGTTTTGTAGCAACTCTATTATTTAAAAGACCCTCTTTTTGAACTTGAGCAATTTGTGTAAAAAGTCTATCGTATAGTTCTAATCTTTTCAATAACAGGTCAGCAGACTCAACATCGGGAATAAATAATCGCTGATTGTAATCAATCAGATAACCAGTGAATCCAGATACACCTGCACCAAATTCCCAATTCTTATCGAGCAGAGCGTCTTTATTAGAGCTCAAGGCAAATTCAAGCATCCCATGTGTTATTTTTTCTCTATGAGATAGGGTGTTTAGGTCTATTTTTTCTAGTCTGGAAATAAATTTATTTACTTGTTGTTCTTCTTTATTAAAAGTTTCCTCAGAAAGATCTTCTATTTGATCAAAATACTCTTTGTATCCTCGCATAATTGCGGATGTAGGAGATGAAGCTAGAGAATTTTGAAAAAAATCATCAGAAAGCTGAAGTAGTTGATTATCTTTCATTTATTTCCTTTTTTAAGCTTTTTATTTCTTCTTCAAGTTTATCTAACTTCTCACCTAGTTCATTTATAGTAACCTCTTTATCGCTAAAGCTAGAAATAAAATAAGAAGAAACAGCAGCTGTAATTGTTGCAATAAAACCAATACCCATAATCATCAAAGAGCTGGCAATTATGCGACCAAGATTTGTAAGAGGGGTGATATCGCCATAACCTACTGTGGTAATTGTAACAAGTGCCCACCATAGACCATCGCTGTATGATGTGACGCCAGGTTCAGAAATGTAAAAAAGGAAGCCAAAGAACAACACTATGCCAATAGTTGCATACACAATAAATCTGAGTCCCTTTGAATTAAAAATAGACTTTACGGTTGTCCCAAATCTTCCAAGCAAAGCAGCAAGCCTGAAAAATCTTAATGCGTTCAATAATCTTGGGAGCCTCGCAAACCTCAAAAATCCAGAAGATTGTAAACCCTCTGGAACAATTGGAAATGAGAATATAACAATTACTAATTCGATCTTATGACTTTTAACAAACTTTAATTTGTCATCTGCAAAGTAAAATAAAATCACATATTCGAGTAAAAAAACTATCCAAATTCCCCAATTTAAATATAAAGCTACAGAGCTAAGTGTTTGTTGTGTGTATTCGATAATTAATACCGGTATGAGCATAAGCACAGAAATCATTACTGGTATCTCAAAAAACTTTTCAGCTCTCAAATAATTCTGATTGTTCATATAGGTATTATAAAACTAGCTATGAAAGATTAGTATAAGTAATCTAAAATATGAGTATGAACAGGGTCTTTTTCATAATTTTAATTTTTAGTGGTTGAAATTAGTGAAAACTTATTTGAAGACACAAAAGTTGAAGAGAAAAAAACCATTTCTCTCACAGAGGATCAAAAACAATTAATAAGCGAAAAATTTCAGGTTTTAATTAACAGCAATAATTACTTATTTAATAATTTTGAAGAAATACAAAACGAAAATTTGAAAGAAATTAATGAATATATCGCTATAAACAGATGGGAGGAATTCCGCGCTACTAATAGTGGTATTAAAGGAATATATCTAAGTGGTTATCATTTTTTAGAAGAAAAAAAAATAGACCCAATCAAAAATATTTTGTCAAACACTGTTGTAAACACAATAGTTCTCGATGTTAAAACGGATAATGGCCATTTACTCTATGACAGTCAAATACCAGAGGTTGAAGAATTAAAAAATGAAAGAATTAAATACAATACCCAAACTTTAAAGTCCTTTAAAGAAGAATTTAATATTTATTTAATTGGACGAGTTGTTGCTTTCCAAGATCCTATCTTTTCAAAAACATATCCTAAATCAGCAATCACTGACATTTCAACAAGCAAGCCCTACTCCCAAGACGGTCAATATTTTCTTGATCCAAGTGATAGTACAAGCAGAGAATACATTCTAAATGTTGCTCTTGAAGCGTGTTTGCTAGGTTTTGATGAGATTCAATTTGATTATATAAGATACCCTGACACAAGTTATCAGGGCTTAGTTTTTGATGAGGAAAGTAATTCTGAAAACAGGACAAAAAATATTAATTCATTTCTTCAAGACGCTACGAACCTGTTGCATGACAGTGGATGTTTAGCTTCTGCTGATATATTTGGGTATGTCTTAAATGCAAAAAATGATAACGGTATAGGGCAGTACTTAGAAACAATTGTTAATACTGTAGATTTTATTTCTCCTATGGTCTATCCATCTCATTACTCTAAAGGCTCATTTGGATACAGTTATCCCAATAATTTCCCTTATGAAGTTGTTACGGCGGCATTAAATGATGGGCTTTCTAGAGGGGTACAGGAAAAAAGCTTGCGACCTTTTCTTCAAGGGTTTTGGCATTCTTCAGAAGATGTAAGGTTGAATATTAAAGCAGCAGAAGATAAAGGCCTAGATTGGATAATTTGGAATAATTCCAGTGTGTACGATGAAGATTACTTTAGTAGAATCAATTCATGAGCTATAAAAATGATTTTAAAAATTGCTTGGATGGTTTGTTTGAAAGCTTGTGTGACGTCAGTGATTGGATGTATGAAAACCCAGAATTAGGATTTGAAGAATTCAAAACATCAAAATATTTAGTTGACTATATTCAAAAAAATTCAAAATCTGTAAATTATCCTTCTCATGGTCTTGAAACAGCTTTTGATATTACATTTGGTGAAGAGGGCCCTCTTACAGTTATATGTGTTGAATATGATGCCTTGCCTGAAATTGGCCATGCATGTGGACACAACATTATTGCAACAGCGTCTATAGGTGCAGGATTGGGTTTAAAGGACATAGCTTCAAAATTAGGTATTAGAGTAAAGCTCCTAGGAACTCCTGCTGAAGAAGGTGGGGGTGGAAAAATTATTCTTATTAACGAAGGAGCATTTGAGGACGCTTCATGCTCAATGATGATTCATCCTGGCTATGAAGATGTGGTGAATCCTACATTTACGACTATTCAACAATACACAGTTGAGTATTTTGGTAAAGACGCACATGCTGCTGGTGCGCCTGATCAAGGAATCAATGCCCTAGATGCACAAATACAACTGTTTGTTAATGCATCGACCTATCGACAGCAAATGGTACAAAGCAACAGAATGCACGGTGTAATAAAAGATGGCGGTTTTAAACCAAATATAATTCCATCATATACAAAATCAGAATGGTATTTAAGATCGCTAAATGAAGAAGGGTTAGACCAGTTGGAGCAAGACTTTTATAACTTTGCTAATGCTGCTGCATTATCAACAAAGTGTGAAGTAAAAATTACATCACCTGATTACAGATATGAAGAAATTAATAACAATGAAACAATGTATAAGCTCTTCATGGAAAATGCACAAGATGTAGGTAGAAAAATGATATTGCAAAAAGATGCCACTAGACCAGGTTTGGGTTCTACTGATATGGGAAATGTATCTCAAATCTTTCCATCAATACACCCAATGCTTGGAATTGGAGAAAAAGAAGCTGTTAATCACCAACCCGAATATGCTGCAGCTACATTAACTGAAGGTGGTCATAAAGCCATATATGATGGTGCGTATGCAATGGGTGCCTCCATCATTGATTTAGCTGAAAAAAATCTTTGGGATCAGCTTTAAAGTATTTGGCTTAGGAATAATTTAGTTCTATCACTCTTTGGATTATTAAAGAATTCTTCTGGAGTGTTTTCTTCAACTAACATGCCTTCGTCAAATAACATTACTCTATCTGCAACTTCTTTAGCAAAGCCCATTTCATGAGTTACAACAATCATAGTCATTCCAGACTTTGCTAACTCTTTCATTACATCTAACACTTCTTTAATCATTTCAGGGTCTAACGCTGATGTTGGCTCATCAAAAAGCATAATTTTTGGTTCCATTGCTAGAGCTCTTGCAATTGCAACTCTTTGTTGCTGACCACCAGATAGTTGTCCTGGAAATTTTTGTGCTTGCTCAGGAATTCCAACTCGCTCTAATAATTCCATTGCTTTTTCTTCAGATTCAGCTCTATTCTTTTTTCTAACCCATATCTGTGCAAGGGTAATGTTTTGCATAACAGTTAAGTGTGGGAAAAGATTAAAGCTTTGGAAAACCATTCCAACTTCAGATCTAATTGCTTCGATGTTCTTTAAGTCATTTGTAAGCTCAATGCCGTCAACAATTATTTGGCCTTCTTGGTGTTGCTCAAGTCTATTAATGCATCTAATAAATGTAGATTTACCAGAGCCTGAAGGTCCACAAACAACAAGAACTTCTCCTTCTGCTACATCCATAGTGATGCCTTTTAGAGCCTGGAAGTCTCCGAACCATTTTTTGACATCTTTTGTTTGAATTATGCTCATAAGTTATTACCTCTCTCCTAATCCTAACTTCTTTTCAACTTTCATGCTTCTTCTTGAAAGCGTAAATGTAAATATCCAATATACAATTGCTACGAAAATTAAATTCTCTCTGTCATGACCGACAAAGTTTACAGGTATAGATTGATTTCCGATAACAGTTTTTCCTATAGTAAGGAAGTCAAATAATCCAATAATTGTCACAAGGCTTGAGTCTTTAAAAGCTGTAATAGCACTGCTCACAAGAGTAGGTATAACTGCTCTTAAGGCCTGCGGCATAATAATTAAAGAAATCTTTTGAAATGGACTCATTCCTATTGCATCAGCAGCTTCATATTGACCTTTTGGAATGGATTGAAGGCCTCCTCTGATATTTTCTGCAAAGTATGCTCCACTGAAGAAAGCTGTCACCATTAGGACTCTTACTATTAAGTTGAATTCAACTCCTGCAGGTAAAAATACTGCTAACGTAACACTTGCAAAAAATAGCCAAGTTATATAAGGCACAGACCTAGTTAATTCAATGATTCCAGTACACACAATTCTAATTATTGGTAGTTTTGAGTTTCTTCCTAGTGCCAACAAAACTCCAAGTGGGAATGAGACATATGTTCCAAATATGGCTAGTAGCCATGTTAATGAAAACCCTCCAAAAATACTTGAACCAGGAACAACTATACCAGTATCTGATGCTCCTCCTCTAAGTAAAAAGGTAAGGGTAACTAATGCAACCGCCCACACAATCAAAAGACTTCTTTTACCCTGTGAGGAAGTTGATACCGCTGGTACTACAACAGAGAACAAAGCTATCAAAAGTAAGCAAGTTTTAGCCAACATTGGTAAACCGGAAAACACTCCAACAAGTGTTAATAAGAAAGTTACTCCTAAGTAAGTTGAGTAATATTTTTTAAATATAGAGTTGTTTACAAAAGTAATTACTAGAAAGCCCCAAAGTAAGAAAACACCAAAAATAGGAAGGTCGCTGCCAAGCACAACTGACATATCAATTTGTGGTTTTTTGAAAATCCAAGAAAAAATTAAAAGAGGTAATAGAAACCAAGACAAAGACATGATTGACTTAATACTTTTTATGTTTTTAAGATACATCCCAATAAAATAACTAACTAAAAATGACACAAAAATAACTGTCCAGGGAATTTTTGTAGTATCAGCTATAGGCATAACAGGATCAGGAATAATTCTTTCATTATTTTGATCAAGTTGAATAGTAGGAAGTTTCACAAACCAAAGAAGTGCTACTGGAATAAATAAATAAAAGAAAACCATGTCAGAGCTATTTACAGTAAATTTAACATTTGTAAAGCGAATACTAAAAAATATTACACAGAAAACAGCAACCGGAATTAAGATTCCTAACCTTGTATCCATAGAAAAGACTTCTTCTGTTATGACCGATCCGTCATTTCCCATGAAGCTTGCATTTGTTGGAGCAATAATTGTAAAAAACAGTACACCAAGGCCACCTTTGAAAAATGAATTAAATACCTGTGAACTTTTTACCCTATCATCACTTCTCCAAATGCCAATAGATAATCCTGCAAGAACAAAAGTAAGTCCAACTGATAGCCAAACTCTAATAAAATCTTCCTCTGGATATGCTTGAACCATGTAGAGCTGCATATTATTTAAAACCGCAAGCCAATCTTTATCCGATGTTAATGCAAAACCAAGCATGCCTCTAAAAAAATTAATTACAAGATAAGTTGTAGCAATAGTTAAAACTGCAGATCCAACTGAGGAGAACAAGCTCTCTTGTAATGACTTTGCGTTCTTTTTTATTAAATCAACCATTACCTCTCCACTATCTTCATTTTTCTATTGTAATAATTGATTATTGTTGAAATAGTCAAGCTTACTGTACTGTAAAACGCCATCCAGATTAAAAATACTGGTAGTGTCTGTCCCTCTTGGTTATATAAAGTTTGACCCACTGCAACAATTTCTGGATATGCTACTGCTATACCTAAAGACGTGTTCTTGGCAAGGTTTAGATACTGATTGCCCATTGGAGGAAGCATTACTCTGATTGCCTGTGGTAAAACTACTAGCCTCAATAGGGCACCACGTCCAAGCCCAAGAGAAAGACCTGCTTCAGATTGTCCTTTTGAAACTGCCATTATTCCAGCTCTTACTACTTCAGAAATAAATATCGCAGTATAGAGAACGACGCCAAGCCAAATAGCAAAATACCCCACAGAAAGGCTCTTGCCGAATCCTTCAGCATATCTTTTAAACTTAGTAGTTCCAATTTGTTCGACTTTTGGTCTTGATAACTCTAGTGGCTTGCTGTCTGTTACTCTAATGTCGTATGTTTTATCGTTAATTTTTATAGTATCTCCGTTAGAGACAAAAACCTCTTCAATTACACCTGTATATTTTGCATTAATGGATATCTCTTGATTTAAATCACCTTTCAAATCTTTTGCAGTAACTATTGCTACCACATCGCCCTTTGTGACTTCTGTTCCTGGAACTGCAATCCAATCAACAATTTCCGCTTTTTTCATACCATCTAATTCAGCTTCTAATACAATTTTTGCTTCAGGGTTCCAATAAAGTTTATTATTTACACCATCAAAAAATTGAGGAACCCCCCAATCTGCTTTGAAAACAATTTCGTCACCAACTAAGAAGTTAGAAAGTCCTAACCCTACAGAAGAAAACATTAAGACAACGACTAGCAATACAACTACTACATTTAATATAATTTTAAAGTAATCGTCATCGCTATAAATTCCCTGTGCTTCTTCTGATTTTTTGCTATCAATAAACTTCTTTGTAGACCTAAAACCAATGAATACTGCAACCGAAGAAAAAAGTATCTGATAAAAAATAGCAGGTAAAAGATCAACGCCAGTTGAAATATATCCAGCTAAGAATCCAATAACGCCCATAACTCGATATCCTCCATACCAGCCAGCAACCAGTAATCCAAAAAAGATTCCAACTGACCAAAGAAAAGGCCTAGTCTCTCTACCTTCTCTTTCAAGAATTTGCACTCTCCACTTATAAATTTTGTTAGCCAAAATTAAAATGGCTATTAAATATACCCAAAATAAATATGCTGTAGGTTGCCTATTTAACCAAGGAAAGGCAATGCCTTTTGCACTTACATGAAGATTGTATGTTCCTACATCAAAAACTTCTAATCTAGGAAAAGTCAATACAAAAGCTTGGAAAAAGAAAATTTGTACTAACAGAGGAACATTACGAACAACTTCTAGCAAACCTGTTGAAGTTTTTTCTACTATATAGTTTTTTGATAAACGAGCAATACCAAGAAACGTACCCAAAAATGTTGCTGCAAATATGCCTGTAACTGTGACCCTTAACATATTCAACATTCCGACTTGAATCATCTGACGACCTGAATTAGGGAGGGTATACATTCCTTCTGCAATTGAAACGCCTGGTGTTTCTCCTAACCATCCCCATGAAAAAGCAATATTAGTTTGTTCAAGATTAACAACTGCATTTTGGATATAGCTCCAGATAATATAAAGAAGGCCTACTAAAAATACTATTTGTGAAGCCCACTTAAGAAATACTACGTTCCTAAAAAACGATAGAGTCTTAAGCGCATTTTTCATAAATAAATCCTATCAGATTCAGTTTTCATATTCAAAGTAAAAGGGGCTAAAAGCCCCTTTTACTAATTATAAATAGGTAAAAATTACCTTGCTGGTGGTGCGTAAACTAATCCGCCTTCTGTCCAGCGAGCGTTAGCTCCACCTTCTCTGTAGAGACCTAATGGATTTAGGTTTCTTGAGAAGATTTCGTCGTAGTTACCGATTTGCTTTACAACGTTGTAATACGCATCAGCACTAAGACCCATCTTTGTTTGAAGCTCTCCGTCATTCTTACCAAATAATCTACCCATTTCTGGTGCAGCATCATAGTCAAATGAGTCGATGTTAGCTCTTGTAACTCCATACTCATCAGCAATGATTGTTGCATAAACAACCCAGTTAATGATGTCAGCCCATTGGCTATCATTTGATCTGTATGTTGGACCTAATGGTTCTTTAGAAATTGGTGATTGTGGGAAAATTGCCCAGTCATTAAGAGCATCGTTAACTGCTCTTCTACCAACTAATCCTGAACCGTCTGTTGTTACAATATCACACTCACCAGCAATGAACTTGTCAATTGCTTCTGAGAATGCTTCAACTGTAACAAGCTCAATTGTGGCTCCTACAAGTCCAGCACCTTCTGTAATATTCTTTTCAGTGGTTGTACCAGCATTTGTACATACTCTTAGTCCATCAATGTCAGCAAGAGTTGAAGATGAAGAAAGTCCATCAGAAACTCTACCCATTAATTGTTGACCGTCAAAGTAAGTTGTTGGTCCAAAATCATTACCAAGCTCAGTGTCTCGGCTTTGAGTCCATGTTGTGTTTCTTATTAACACGTCGATTTCACCAGCGCTAAGTGCTGTGAATCTTTCAGCAGCAGTAAGTTGCTTAAATTCAACTTTACTGTAATCGCCGAAAACAGCAGCAGCAACTGCATAACAGTAGTCAACGTCAAATCCTGAATAAGAACCGTCGTCCCCTACTTCAGTGAATCCAGTCGCACCGGTGCTAACACCGCACTTAAGGAATCCTCTTTCTTGAACTTGTTCAAGAGTTGATTCCCCTTCGTGGTCATGTTCTTCTTCAGTAGTTTCAACAGCAGCTTCTTCGGTTGTGTCTCCACAAGCGACGATTACCATTGCAAATACTAAAAGAAAAACAATTGCTTTTTTATTCAATGTTTATCTCCTTTTAATTAAAAGTAGACAGCTTCATTAGAAGCCGTATGTAATTAATTTAATATAGTTAGGTTTTTGTATCAATGAAAAATTATGTAAATAAACAAACTGTTTGCAATTTAATTTAAATTCGCTAAGAAACCCCTACTGTTTATAAGAAAACTGCATTATTATTTTATGTTGTATCTAAGGAGAAAAAATTGTCCACTACCGTAGTTCTCGGCGCCCAGTGGGGAGATGAAGGTAAGGGTAAAGTCACAGATTTTTTTGCTTCAACAGCTGATTTTGTTGTCAGATTTCAAGGTGGAAACAATGCTGGTCACACAATTGTAGTTGGAGAAGATAAAATTGCTCTGTCTTTAACACCTTCTGGAGTTCTATATCCTGACTGTGTTCCAGTAATCGGTTCAGGGTGTGTAATAGACTTGGGTTTTTTAAAACAAGAACTCAAAATGTTAGAAGATAAGAACATAGATACTGAGAAGTTAGCTATTTCACCAAATGCTCATCTTATAATGCCCTATCACAAATTGCTTGACGAATTAATTGAAGAAAGTTTAGGAGAAAACAAAATAGGAACGACAAAAAAAGGAATTGGACCTTGTTATGCGGACAAAATACAGAGACGTGGCATAAGGGTGCAGGACTTGTTAGACCAAGAAGTATTTGAAAAAAAAGTAAAATCGAATATCGAAGAAACTAACCTCACTCTTACAAAAATTTACGAGCGCCCTCCTTTGGTAGCTGAGGAAATAATTGAAGAATTTAATGGTTATAGAGATATTGTTACTAACCATACAAAAGACACCTCACTTTTAATTGAAAATGCTATTAAAGAGAGTAAAACAATTTTATTTGAAGGGGCCCAAGGTACACTGCTCGACATAGATCATGGAACTTATCCATTTGTAACTAGCTCAAATACATCCGCAGGAAATGCTGCTATTGGATCCGGAGTTGGTCCAAAAAATATAGACCGTATTGTTGGAGTAACAAAAGCCTATATATCTCGAGTTGGAAGTGGACCATTTATTACGGAACAAAAAAATGAGATTGGTGACTACCTAGTCGAAAAAGGTGCAGAGTTTGGTGTAGTTACCGGTCGTAGAAGAAGATGTGGTTGGCTTGATTTAATTTCTTTGAAGTATTCAGTAAGAGTTAATTCATTAACTGAGTTATTTATAACTAAACTTGATGTTCTCTCAGGACTAGAAGAAATAAATTTATGCATTGGATATAAGTATGAAAATGAGCTTTTTACAGATTATCCATATAAAGAAAGTATTCATTATAAAGCTGAGCCTGCTTATCAAGCTTTTGATGGATGGACAGAAGATATTTCCTCAGTAAAGAATTTTGAAGACTTACCAAAAAATGCACAAACTTACATAAAAGCAATTGAAGACTTTATTGAAGTACCCATTACGTTCATCTCTGTTGGGCCTGAGAGAACAGAAAATATAATAATTTAAAATGATTGAGAGATATTTAAATCCAGAAATTAATTCTATTTGGGACGATCAAAACAAATTCGATACATGGAAATTGGTTCAAGAAAAATATGTTGAGACACTAGAAGAGCTAGATGTAGCTGAAAATGGAATCGCTAAAAAAATAAATCAATCAGTTGTTCAAAAGAATGAAGTGTATAAAAAAGAGGAGATTACAAACCATGATTTAGCTTCATTTGTTGATATATTGCAAAAAAAAGTTGGTGAAGGTTCTAATTGGATACATTACGGATTAACAAGCTCCGACATAGTTGATACTGCAAATAGCGTTTTAATTATGCAGTCACTTGATTATGTTAAGGATTTAATAAACGATTTGCTTTCGACTTTACAGGAGAAAGCTGTGCAAGAAAAAGATACTTCGATTATTGGGAGAACTCATGGTGTTTACGCAGAAGAAACTTTTTTAGGAAATATCTTTGGCAACTGGCACCTAGAAGTTGCCCGAGGATTGAATCGACTTGAGAATTCTAAAAATAATATTTCTTTTGGTAAATTAAGTGGCCCAGTTGGAAATCACTCAGTAGTTACTTCTGAAATGGAGAAGCTTACACTTGAGAAATTAAATTTAAAGCCTGAGCAGTTTGCAAATCAGATTGTAAGTAGAGACCGGTATGCAGAGGTTGTTAGCTCACTTGGTATACTCGCATCTACTTATGAGAGGATTGCTACAAACATACGTAGCTATCAGCGTTCTGAGATATCTGAAATGTTCGAGTCATTTAAAGATGGGCAAAAAGGTTCTTCAGCAATGCCCCATAAAAAGAATCCTATTGGTAGTGAAAGAATAACCGGATTAGCAAGAATAATGAGATCTTATGTAAGCACTAGCTTAGAGAATATGGTTTTGTGGAACGAAAGAGACATTTCTAATTCCTCAGTAGAAAGGATTATGCTCCCAGATGCTTTTCACCTTATTAGTTTTATGAGTATCGAGTTGAATTCAATACTAAAACACCTAGTTATAAATTATGAACAAATAAATATAAACCTTGAAGATGCAAAAAATAAATCTGTAAGTCAAAAATTTCTTTCATATCTTGTGAACAACGGGGTTGATAGAGATACAGCATATAGAAAAATTCAAGAAGAAATTTTTAACAATTTATCTGTTGAAGAATTAAAAAAAGAGCTTGAAAAAGAATTTAAATTAGAATTTCCAGATTTAGAAAATCAAGTTAATAAAAACGTCGACGAAAAAACGTTTAAAGATAAATTTCAATAAATTGGATAAATTTAAATCAAAATTTCTTGAAATAAGAGAAGAAGTTAAAGATTTACTTCCAAACAATGAAGGTGTAATTGATGCCGTAATTGCTCCAGTGTTTTTTGTTGTGTTGGCTAACTTTGTTGATTTAAATACAGCGATCTTTAGTACAGGTGGATTACTTATTGTTTTTCTAATTTACAGAAGACTAAGAAAACAAGATTTAAAGTTTGTTTTTTACGGATTTGTTGGATCTGCTATTGCACTACTTCTAGCAAGACTTCAAGGAAGTGCTTCTGGATTTTTCATTCCAGGAATTATAAGGGACGCAACAATTGCAATCTTTGGATTAATATCAATACTAATAAGAAAGCCATTTACCATATATAGTTCAAAAGCATTTAGGAATTGGCCTAAAGGATGGTATTTTCACCCCAGAGTACGCCCTGCTTATACAAAAGTTGCTATTATTTGGACCATATATTTGTCTCTAAAGGCTGGGTTGCAAATTTACTTCTTTAACAATCCTGAAATACTGGTTGTAATCAAACTTGCAACATCTAATCAAAGCACTTTGATTCTTTTAGTAATTTCATATATTGTTGGTCAAAGAAGTTTACAAAATTTAAATGGTCCAAGTGTTGACGAATTCTTAAATAATTCACCTGAACCTTGGATAAGCCAACAAAAAGGATTTTAAGGTAAAATTTAATTATGAATAATTTATCAACCTCTGAACTCTCGTCTCTTGCAATAATTTTTGGGATTTTAATTATTACTTATTTTGTATTGAGAAGCATACTCTTTCCTGCTTTAAAAAAAATAGCAAAAAGAACATCAACGTTTATTGATGATTTATTTCTGGAAAAAAAATTTCTAAATCGACTTTCATATGTTCTAGTAATTATAGTTTTTACCTTTTTGACTTCATCTCCTAGATTTAATCTTGAAATATTTTCAAATCCAATAATTTCTAGACTTCTTGATTCATTACTGACTCTGTTTGTCGGTCTTACCATTCTTGAAATGCTCACTGTGTTTAATAAAGTTTCTGAGAATATAGATGTATTAAAAAATAAACCTATCAAAGGATATATTCAAATAATAAAAATAATTATCGCATCATTCATCGCGATAATTATTTTTGCAATAATAACTGGTCAATCAGTAGCTTACTACATAAGTGGTCTTGGAGCTCTGACTGCAGTATTGTTGTTAGTCTTTCAAGATACAATTCTTTCTTTTGTAGCATCAGTCCAAATTGGTCAAAATGACATAATAAAAATTGGTGACTGGATAGAGGTTCCCGAGTTTGGTGCAGATGGAGATGTTGTAGATATAGCCCTTCACACTGTAAAAGTACAAAATTGGGACAAAACAATTACAACAATACCTACATCAAAAATTGTTAATACTTCTGTGAAAAACTGGAGGGCAATGTCTGAGTATGGAGGGAGGAGAATAAAAAGATCAATATTAATAGATATTTCTAGTATCAAGTTTTTAACGGCAGAAGAAACAGTCGAACTTCAAAAGCTTTCACCAATTAAGAGCTATATTTCAGAAAAAAACGAGGAGTTAGAAGAGTTTAATAAATTAAACAGTGAGTCTTCTAACCAATTAGAAACTAGGAGATTAACAAATATTGGAACTTATAGAGCGTATGTTGAGAACTATTTGAAACAAAGTCAAAATTTAAATACTGACACCATGACTTTTTTAGTTCGTCAATTACCCTCTTCTCCTGAAGGAGTGCCTATAGAAATATATACATTTACGAATACAACAGAGTGGGTTGCTTATGAAAAAATACAATCAGACATTTTTGATCACTTATTTGCAATTCTTCCAAAATTTGGATTACGAGTTTTCCAAAGTGGTGTAATAGAGGCTGTGGCTATGAAAAACTTACCATTTAATCAACTGGACGAATAAGTTCTCTAGCAAACTTAAGAGCTCCAAATATTATAAAGATATAATTTAAATAATTTCCATATTTGCTGTATGGAGTTTCTGTTTGTCTTACCTCAAGTTTTTCATTTAATGTTGTTGTTTCAAATAATTCAGTTTTAGAAATAACTTTTCCATTGTGATCTATGAACGCTGATTTACCTGTAATTGCCGCATGTACAATTGGTCTCTCGTTTGAAATTGCATTTGCCCTGGACATTAATATAAATTGGTCCGACATCCCGCTTTCTCCATAGCTTGCTTGGTTAGTAAGAATTACAACCAACTCTGCACCGTCCAAGACACTGTTCCTAATGTATCTTTGGAAAGAACCTTCAAATGAAATAACAGTTGATATTTTTGTATCATTAACCATAAATATTTTTTGACCATCTCCCCTAATCATGTCACGAGGAACCAGTGCTAGTGGGGGAATCCAGTCTAAATATTTTCTAAAAGGTATATATTCTCCAAATGGTACTGGATGCTGTTTTAGATATTGATCTACAATCTCTCCCTCTCTGTTAATAAAGATTCCATAGTTTTCGAAATATTCTTTTTGTACAGGTCTGTCTCCCCCAATTAAAAAATATGAATCTAATCTCAAAGCTTGAGCAGAAACGTCATTTTGAACTCTACTATGTACTCCCGGATCATTATTAAATCCTGTTGAGCTCTCAGGCCAAACTACTAAATCAAAATTCCCTTCGAGAGATTGAGTTTGAACTAAATGGCTATCATAAATTTTTTGCCTTTCATTGCTGCATCTGTTTTTTGCACCAGGACAAGGACTGTTTCCTTGAACGATTGTAATGTTGAGTTCTGATGTTTCTAACTGAGTGTTCTGATAGTCATTAACAACATAGTTTGAAATAAATATTGTGAAAATTATTAATAAAAATATGCTGTAATCCTTTAAGTAATTTTTTGGTTTGCTTTTTGAAAAAACACCAAGTGCAATTACTAAAGGAAGAGATTGTAGTAAAAGCGAAGATCCAGTTGGTCCAAAGTTTCTGAATGTCAAAGGTACTTCAAAAAATAATGGGCTATCTATAGGGCCTGTCAGTAAAACTGTTGATGGAAAACCCCAAGGAAATCCTCCAAAAGGAAAATATGCTCTGATCAAATCGAAGACTGCTAACGCTGCCAACAATACATAGAAATTATTTCCAGATTTTGTATTTAGATAAGAAAATAATTTTGAGAATACTCCATACATCAACCCCATCAAAAATGTCAAAGGTATCCAGGCTTCAAGTCCTATTGATTGAATTCCTAATAAAATCACGCCGTAAGCAACACACCCAAAGATAAACCCTGACAGAAAAGATTTTTTACTTGAAAGCAATGAATAATAAAAAAGATAAAGTGCAGGAAATATTAAATACCAATAATCATAAGGAGGGAAACTTAAGAAGTAGAGCAAGCCGGCAATAATGGCGTTCATAAACATATGCTTATATGTTAATAATCCCCTTAGTTGAAATAAACTAATTTATGTTTCTCAAAATAACATAAAGCCCAGAAATAATTGAAAAATAAGTCACTGACTGGGCAATAAAACTGTCTGAGATTTTTGAGAAAAACGAACTAGAAAGTCTAATGCCTACCAAAACAACTGGAAGAAATAACATAAATAAAAGTAGGTGGTCAACATAAAGATTGCCACTAAGAATTAAAAGAGACAATGTAATCAAAATGCCTATGCTAAATACACTATTGAGAGATGGCCTAAATTCCTGAGATTTAGTATTCCTATAAAGCAAAGCTACAGGAGGACCACCAATGGCTGCAATCATCCCAAAAATACCTGAAAAAGTACCTGCAAAAAAGGAATTCAAAGTATTTCTGTTAATTTCCCATCCAAAAAAAGAACCTGCTCCTGCTATAAAAACAATAAGCCCTACAGAGATTGATAAATATTTTTCGGATAAGTTTAATAATAATAAGAGTCCAATTGGTCCTCCTATTAATCGGCCTAGAATAAGTGGCTTGACTTTAGATAAATCAACTTCGTCTTTTTCTCGGTAAAAAACTCTTAAAGCAAGTGGCAAACCAAGTAACGCAAGCAGTTGAGGCACCAGACTAGGCTCAATTTGAACAATTATTGGTGAAGCAATAACAGCAAAGCCAAAACCCAAAACGCCTTGAACGGCAGAGCCAATAAAAAGTAATATTGCAATAAAAATTACTTCAAATAGCGTTAAGTCAAACGGTAGATTCAACCAAGATCTTCTTCAATTAATTTAAGAATTTCTCCATCTTCTGAGTGTCTTCCAAGTTCTTTTTTTGAAAATAATAATTTTTCATTTAAATGAAATTCAAATACTCCACCACCACTTGGAATTAGTTGAATGTTTGTAACTTTGTTACCGTAAACTTCTAAGATATCTTCAATCGTGCCAACTGCACGAGGTGTGTAGTTTCAAACTACACAAAATTCAAGTTTGATTTCCATAACTAAATACTATCATATAAAAAGTTAAAGGAGTTGAGTGTACAACTATTCAGATATATCTTTAGGAAAATTAGAAGAAGACTTAAAAAATACAATCGAAGAATGTAAAGATTTGGTTAGTAATATTAAATCTTCTGAAATTATCGATTTATCGAATTTTAATGAGCTGGAGAGTGCAATTTATGATCTTTCTGGACGCATTGCGTTTATGGGAGATGTACATCCAGATGAAAAAATAAGAAATTTTGGAAATGAAGCAGATTCAAAAATACAAAATCTTGCACTTGAAATATTTAAAGATCAAGATCTATACGAAAAGTTTAAAGAAATAGAAACTAAAAATTTAGATGAAGAATCGAAAACATTTTATAGAGATTTAGAAATTGACTTCAAAGATGCAGGACATGGTCTATCAGGTGAAAAAAAGGATAGGCTCACAGAAATCGAAAAAAAGCTTATAGATCTCAGCATTTCTTTTTCAGAAAATATTGCAAAGGACAAAACTGAAGTTATGTTTTTAGAAGATGAACTAAAAGGTCTGAGTCAAAACGAACTTAAAAACTTGAAGAAAAATAATGATAGTTTTGTTATAACAATGGCATATCCAGACATCAATGCTGTTATGGAAAACTGCAGCGTGAGAAAGACTAGGGAAATTGTTTGGAAAGCTTTTAACAATCGAGCTGTAAAAGAAAATAGTTCAATTCTTGAAGAAGCTGTTCAACTAAGAAATGAAAAGGCTTTGTTGTTTGGATTTAAAACTTGGGCTGAATATAGATTGCAGAATAGGATGGCAAAGTCACCAAATAATGTAGCTTCAATGTATGAGAGCTTGATTCCAAAATTACAAAAAGCAGCTGAAGTAGAAAAAATTGAACTTGCTGTAGATAACATCGAAATTTCTGATATAACACCATGGGATATACGCTATTTTATTTCAAAAGAAAGAAGTAAAGTAAGCAGCATTGAGAATAGTGAATTAAAAAAATTCTTTTACATACATGATGTGAAAACTGAAATGTTTAAAGTTTGTGAAGAAGTATTTGATTTGCATATAAAACCTGAATCGAATGAAACTGCATGGCATGAAGATGTTGAGCTTTGGTCTTTATGGGAAAAAAATGGTCAACAATTAGCATATTTTTATTTAGACCTTTATCCAAGAGAAGGAAAATTTACACACGCTGCAGTATTCGATATATCTTCTGGTGGATCTAGTAGACAAGAGTTGCCAATATGCTCAATGGTTGCAAATTTCCCGAACCCGAACACAGGAGATGGGTTAATGACTTTCGATGAAGTTGAAACTCTTTTTCACGAATTTGGCCATGTTCTACACAACGGAATTGGAAAATCAAAATATACGAGATTTGTTGGTGCAAACTGTGAATGGGACTTCGTCGAAGCACCAAGTCAAATTATGGAGCATTGGGTATGGAAAGTAGAATGTATGAAAAGAATTTCAACGCATATTGAATCTGGTGAATCATTGTCTGAAGAAATATGTGAAAAATTAAATAAATCAAAAAATATTGGAGTTAGTTTACTTACACTCAGGCAGGTTTCATTTGGTCTTGCAGATCAGCATTTACATGGTGAAAACTTTAAAGACAGCCTTTTAGAAATAGAACATTCAGCTCAAAAAGTTACAACAATAACATATCCTAAAGATACCAATCATCTAGCAGCTTTTGGACATTTACTTGGTGGGTATGATGCGGCTTATTATGGTTATTTGTGGGCTGAAATAATCGGTGATGACTTATTTAGTAGATTTGAAAATGAAGGAGTATTGTCTAATTCTGTTGGTGTTGACTATAAAAATAAAATTCTAAAGCCTGGAGGTACTGTACCTGCTGAAAACATGGTTCAGGACTTTTTAGGTAGAAAATGGAATGATGAGGCCTTTTTATCCCAAAAAAACTTGTCAAAATAAAGTTGCCATCTAAAATAAAAGTGTTAAGCTTGTGAATATATTCACAAAGTATATAAAGGAATAAAATGACAGACGGATTAAAAGCTAGTCAAATTAAGGGCGGAATAAGGCCATCAAAAAGTTTTGACCAGGGCAGAGTATGTAAAGATGAATCTTGCAGTACTCAACTAAGTATATATAACAAAAGAGATCATTGCTTCAATCACGCTCCAGTGAAATATCCTAGAGTTAGAGGTAGGATTCTCCAAGAAACTGCTTAAGTTTTAAACTCCCCCCTAATGAAATCTCCCCCATGAGATTTCCGATAAGCCCCTATGAAAATAGGGGCTTATTTTATAAACACATCATTATTATTATTTAATTATGGAAACAAAATTTACTGTACCTGAAATTAGTTGTGGACACTGCAAAGAAACAATTGAGTCAACTATAAATAGTCTCGAAAATGTTGAAGCTGTCAATGTTGATATTGATCAAAAATCAGTAGAAGTTAAGTCTTCCTCAGATCTAGATTTGTCTCTGGTTTCTAACATGCTCGACGAACAAGGCTATACAGTTGTCGAATCAAGTTAAATCTGTCAATTTAGATATTGATGGTATGACGTGTGCGGCTTGTGCTGCAAGAGTTGAGCGTGTACTAACAAAAAACGAACATGTATTAGACGCATCAGTGAGCTTTCCTTTAAAATCAGCAATTGTAGATATCGCAGATGATGAAAGTTTTGATTTTGATGAAATTATTAAATCAGTAAATAAGATTGGCTATAAAGCAAAAGAAGCTTTTGAAGATAACACTGAAAAAAATATCAAATTTAAAATCTTTACGCCAATAGCTTCATTATTAATGACTGTTTCTCTTAGGTATTTTTTTGAAGCAGGTCTAGATTTAATATCCTACCTTATAGGTTTTTTTGTTATTTTAGTTCTTGGAAGAAATTTCCATATATCTGCGTTTAAAAAAATTAAAAATCTTGATTTCAATATGGACACTTTAATCTCGCTTGGAAGTTTGAGCTCTTTGTTAATTTCTTTATTACCGGCTGAGCTGGTTTCTTCAGTGAGTTCTGCATCGAGTGAAAATAAAATGTTTCTTGATACTGGAGCTTTTATTGTGTCTTTTTTACTTATTGGTAAGGCAGTAGAAGATAGGGTAATAGAAGAGTCTGTGAAAACTTCAGAGTCAATAAAAAGTCGTATGCCAAAAACTTTGATAGTAAATAGAGATAAAGACAGAATTGAAATACCTACAAAAGATGTCAAAGAAAAAGATCGTTTCAATGTAATGGTCGGTGAAATTATTCCCGTTGATGGTGAGATTGTTGAAGGTGAAACTACTGTTGATGAAAGCCTTCTTACTGGAGAGTCTATTCCTTTAACAAAGGAAAAAGGAGATCAGGTTGTTGGAGGAAGTATTAATTTACAAGGAAATATAGAGATTGAAGTAAAAGAATCTTACCAAAAATCAACTTATAACATTATCGAAGACTTAATCAGAAATGCTCAGGGAACTAAGCCAGATATTCAAAAATCACTCGACACAATTACACAGTATTTTGTACCGGTTGTTTTATTTACTAGTTTTAGCACTTTTGCCTTCAAGTATCTAATTCAAGATGTTGCCTTGATAGACGCCTTAAAAAATGCAATAGCTGTATTAGTTATTGCATGTCCATGTGCACTGGGACTAGCAACCCCAATAGTTTTATTTAAAACTGCAACAGTCAGCAAACTAAAAGGCTTTCTTTTTAAGAATTTTGATATTCTTCAAAAGTTTGGAGACATAAATACAATGGTTTTTGACAAAACGGGTACTCTTTCCTCCGGTATCTTTAAAATCAGGGAAATTCAGATGCCTAATGAAACTATTCCAAGAAGTACTGTTTTGCAGTTGATTGCAAGTCTTGAAAACTATTCTCAACACCCAATTGCAAAAAGTATTGTTTATCAAGCAGAGTTAGAGGATTTAACACTTCATCCTGCTTCAAATATAAAAGAAAAACCCGGCGTTGGAATTGAAGGCATTGTTGAAGAGCAACTTATTAAAATTGAAAAAAACAAAGAGAAAAATGACTCTTCACTTAAAGTTTCAATAAATGATCTGGATTATTTTTTATACCTAGAAGAAGAATCATCCGTTTCTAACAATTTTTTAAAAGAGCTTAAAGAAGAGAAGAATATCGTAATTCTCTCTGGTGATAAAAAAGTTAATGTAGAAAGATTTGCTGAAGAACAAAACATAAAAGAATTTTATTCTGATAAAAGTCCTGAGGAAAAACTTGACTTTATAAAAGATATCCAAAAAGACGAGAGGGTAATTTTTGTTGGTGATGGAGTTAATGATTCACCGTCAATTAAACAAGCTGATGTTGGAGTAACTACCTCTTCTAGTAGCCAGATTGCACAAGTTTCTGGAGATATATTAATCCACAAAGGAGGTTTAGAAACTCTGAGTGAAGTATTTAATCTTTCAAAAAAATCAAAACATAGAATATATCAAAATCTTTTTCTTGCCTTTATTTACAACACACTAATGATACCTATTGCAGTTGTTGGCCTAATTACACCGAATTTGGCAGCACTAGCAATGGCGCTTTCTAGTATTTCGGTAGTAATAAACTCTTCAAGAAAACTCTAAAAATTAATCTTAAATAAATCTATCGCAACATTATTCTTCAAATATGGAAGATGTAGTTTGGTATAGAAAGCCACTTTTATCAGAACCTGTTGCAATACTTGCATTCGAAGGTTGGAGTGATGCTGGCAACACTGCCACGGGTTGTGTTGAGAACTTGAGCAGTACGTATGATGTTGAACCGTTTGCAGAATTAAACTCAGATTCATATTATAACTACCAAATGAGAAGGCCAATTGTTGAAGTTAAAGACTTTGGAGAAAGAAACTTTCACTGGCCCCAAACATCTTTTTACTCAATTGAAGACTACAAGTTGAAAAGTGATTTGATATTAGTTTTTGGCGAAGAGCCATCAATGAAGTGGAAAGATTACTCAAGAAACATTTCGGATACGCTGCTTGAGCTTGGAGTAAAAAAAGCGGTAACTTTAGGTGCTTTTTTTGGACAAGTTGCACACACGCTTCCTGTACCAATATTTGGCGTTAGTGGAGATCCAACATTTCATTCAAGATACAATGTTTTAAATCCAAATTATTCTGGACCTACAGGTATCACTAGTGTTGTTGGGCAAACACTCAGAGATAATGGTATCGAGACTGCAGGACTTTGGGCAGCTGTTCCTCATTACTTAAGTAGTGGTGGTTATCCTAAAGGAATGAGCGCACTGTTAAATAAAACTTCCGATATCTTAAAAATTGATATTGATGATTCTGGAATTCAAAGTGAAGGACAACAGTTTGAACTAAAAATTAACAAGGCAATGGAAAACTCTCAAGATTTAGCAGAGTACGTTTCTAAATTAGAAGAAGCTGATGTTAGTATCGAAGATAATTTTTCAGAAGACAATCTTGTTCAACAAATTGAAGATTTCTTAAATGAAGAGAGAGAAATTTAACTAAACGCTTTTCTTCTTATGTCTATTTGATTTACGACGTTTACGGTATTTATGTTTTGACATTTTTTTACGTCTTTTTTTAATCAAAGATCCCATAAATTAAATTTTTTTCCTTTTTTCCTAACTGCGAAAGTCTAACGGATTTTCATGATTAATTGAAAATGTTTTTAAAGTTTTTTATCAGTACCGAGATTTATTGCTTTTAATAAAGCGTTTTTACCATCGTTGTCCTTTGGAGAACGTTTTAATGCCCATAACCCCCAAGTAATCATTGATAGTATTTCAAAATATTCAAACTTTTCGATTTCATCTTTTTTTTGAATATTAATTTCACTGAGTGCCTGTTGACGCATATTCTTATCTAAGTCGAACTCATTTTGCCAAAATAAGTCTGCGTAATCAAAATACTTGTCTCCCATCGATGAATATTCCCAGTCAATTAGGTATGTTTGGTCATCATATACTACAAAATTACCTGAATAAAGATCTTGGTGACAAGGTTCATTATTAATACCAATTTCTTTAATTTTTTTAATAATCTCAAAACCAACTTCTTTTGCATCTCTCTCGATTGAGTTAGAAATATCAGCAATTTCACTGAACACATTGAGTGGAGAAAAATTATTTTCAAAAACTAAATCTGAATTGTGTAAATCAAACAGCTTTTTGAAGGCTTCCTTTCTCATATTTTCGTTTTTAAAATCAGAAGATTTATATGTGTATATATCAAAATATTTGGAAATTTTAACACCTGTATTTTCATCAAAAATTATATAAGGTAAAGTCAATCCATATTCCTGTGCCTTTAATGTATTTTGTTTTTCAGATTTTCTATTAATTACATCTGGGTTATCACCAGGTATTCTTAAAACGTACTTATCATTATCCAGATCTACTACATAGCTTGTATTTGTAATGCCATCTAGTTCTGAAATCTCATATTTACTTTCATCTTTTGAATTTGAAATGCCATACTTTAAAAATATTTCAATCACTTCACTAGCTTTGATCATATTCATTATCATAATATAAGTTATGAATGATCCATTTGCACTTGATTTAACAATTATTCTTCTTTTGCTAGGTGTTGGAGCAGCTATGGTTGCAGGAAACCTCGCAGCTTTTTTTAACAAGAATCATAAAAGAGAAAATATGTATTTAAGAAGAACTGTTTTTTTAACTGGTGTTGGTCTTTTAATAACTATCTGGTCTATTGCATCTTTAATAAACAGATAATTTTTTATAAAACGATTAATATATTCAAAGAGTAAGGGGAAAAATGTTATCAGATATAGACATAAAAAACTCAATTAAAAATAATGATATTGAAATATCTCCATTGATTGAGGATTATATCCAACCTTCAAGTGTAGATCTAAGAGTAGGAGCTGATTTTAGAGTTTTTGAAAACCACAAATATTCACATATTGACCCAAAAGCTCAACAAGATGATCTAACTTCACTGGTAACTGCAACGATTGAAGAACCATTTGTACTTCATCCTGGTGAATTTGTGCTTGGAACTACGTTTGAAAAAGTTTCTCTTTCAAATAAAGTTGTTGCCAGGCTCGAAGGAAAAAGTTCACTTGGAAGAATTGGTTTATTAATTCACTCTACTGCAGGTTTTGTTGATCCAGGATTTTCTGGATACTTAACACTTGAACTTTCAAACGTAGCAAATCTTCCGATAAAAATTTACCCTGAGATGAAGATTGGTCAAATTTCTTTTTATTATCTGAATTCGCCTTCAGAGTCTGAATATGGATCAGAAACTTATGGTAGTAAGTACCAAGGGCAAGAAGGGCCCACTCCAAGTAGAAGTCATACTGACTTTAAAAAATAATGATTCCAGGAATAGGTACACTAATAAATTCCTTAGCTGTAATTGGTGTTGGAATTTTAACAAGGTTTTTCGTAAAAAAAGAAATTAAAAATTTCGAAAACAATTTATTACCACTTGGTCTTCTTGTTCTAACACTTGGAATAAGGGAGTCGCTAAAAAGTCCTGAGTTTTTACTGACATTAGTAGCAGTATTAATTGGTGCAATTATTGGTTCTTTCTTAAGAATAGAAGAGAGAATAAAAAGCTTTGGAGAGTATCTACATAATAAATTTGAAAAAGATAGTTCAGAAAAAAGTAAGTTTATTGAAAGCTATTTAACTGCATCTTTAATAGTAGTTACTGGGCCTCTTGCTATCGTTGGCCCCTTTCTCGATGTAGTCGAAGGGAATATAGAGTTACTTTTAATTAAAACAGCACTCGATTGTTTTCTTGTGCTTTTTCTAACTTCAAGTGGTGGAAAAGGAGCCGGATACTCCGGAATTTCTATTCTAATCTATCAAGGATTTTTTACGTTGTGCGCATTAGGTCTTGGGGGTTCTATAGACCAAGTTGTAGCAGATTCAATTGCAGGTATTGGTGGAGTTTTGCTTGTAGGTGTTGGAATTAATCTATTGGGAATAAAGCAAATACCAGTCGGTAACTATATATTGAGTCTATTTGTTCCCTTCTTTATAACATTTTAAAAGTTCTAGTTGCTCCTTCAACTCCACTAAATAAGCTTGCTATTTTTTCTGATTCTTGTTCAAACGTTCCAGTTATATATTTAGGCTCTTGAATTGCAAAACACCTATTTTTAAAATCAATTTCAATTGGTACGTAAGGAATATTTAATCCTTTTGCTAAATAATAAAAGCCACTTCTAAATTGCTTAACAGGTTCAACTCCTCCTTCTGGAGCTATAACTAAAATGTAGTTATTAATAGTTTTAAATTCTTCAACAGCTCCTTTAATTAGCCCTTTGGAGTTAACACGATAAACAGGTATACCACCGAGCTTTAGCATCAAGTACTTTTGTAACCACCAGAATGGCCAGGGAATACCCTGCCTATCTAAATTTTTAGATATAGTAAATAAACTTGGAAGCCTCGTAAATACCCAAGCTGCTCCAAAAAAATTTACTTTTAAATCTAATGCCCATACAGCTAGTAACGCATACCAGGCATCTCTCATAGCTGTATGGGGAATGCCTATAAGTATCATTTTTTCCAAATCAGGAATTTTTCCTTTAATTTCCCATCTAAAAACTTTTAGTAACAACCTTCCTAGAGGACCTAATATTTTTCTTTGTTTTTTTGCTAATTTTTCATTCGTAGAAATCATAATTTTTCCACAAACTTAGCTATCTGCACTGCATTTAAAGCAGCACCTTTTAAAAGGTTGTCAGAGACTACCCAAAAGTTTAAAATATTTTTTGATGAAAGACCTTGTCTAAGTCTTGAAACTAAGACCTCGTCTTTGCCTTCTACATCTATTGGTGTTGGTAATGAATCATTCCAGACTTCTACACCTTCAAAATTGTTTAGTAAATCGGTGCATTCCTCTAGGTCGACTTCATTTTCAAACACTGCAGAGCAAAAAGTTCCATGGCCTGTTCTTACTCCAACCCTTGCATTAGATGGTTCAACAACTAAATCTGGAATCGATAGTATTTTTCTTGATTCATGGACAAATTTCATTTCTTCATCAGAGTATCCGTTATCAGTTAAGCTTCCTGCAAGAGGAATAACGTTCCGAGCTATTGGATTTGAATAATAAGCCTGTTGATAATTTGCATCTAGCTTATCACCTAATAACGTCTCTTTTTCCAATGATTTTATAGCTTCAGATCCTGATCCAGATACTGCCTGATAAGCAACAGGGGTCATGGAAGATAAAGTGTACTTATCATGTAGGGGCTTTAAAGCCATTACTAATCCCATTGTTGTACAGTTAGGATTAGATATTAGTTTTGATTCTGTTGTGATTATGTTTTCATTAATTCCATACACAACAAGAGGAACTTCATCGTTCATTCGAAAAACAGATGAGTTGTCTATAACAAACGAACCATTGTCTATGAAATTAGTTGCGTATTCTTTAGACCTTTCACCACCAGCTGAAAATAGTGAAATGTTGTATTCTCCAATATTTTCTTTATTAAGTTCTTTAACGGTTATATCTTTGTTATTAATTTTAATCTTTTTTCCTTCTGAGGATTTTGAAGCAAAGAGTGAGTATTCAACATCTACATCGAAATACTGTTCACATAAATTTATAATATTTGTGCCAACAAGGCCTGTTGCACCAACAATTGCTATCTTCATTCTTTTTCTATGAATTCCTTATGTAAAGCTTCCAAAGCAGCGTTTATATCTTTACTGTCAATTACACAAGAAACTCTGATAGGGGATGTTGAAATCATTGAAATATTTATTGAGTTTTCCCCTAGTATTTTAAACATTTTCGATGCGACCCCTGATTCTGATTTCATCCCAGCACCGATTATTGAAACCCTTCCGACATTTTCATCAACATCATAACCTTTGGCTTTAAGTTCTATAGCAATATTTTTTAACATATCTTCAACAGCATCTTTTTGTTCAGTAGGTGCGGTAAATGAAATATCAGTTATTGAGTCTTTCGACACATTTTGGACAATCATATCTACATTGATGCCGATCTCGGATAATGAACCAAAAACTGTTCCTGCAATTCCAGGTTGATCTGGTACCTCAAAAAGAGTAAATTTAACTTCTTTAGTATTATGAGTAACTCCGCTAACTAATGCTTCTTCCATAACTTTCTCTTTTACTTCAGTACCTTCATTATTTGTAAATGTTGATTTTACAATTATTGGTACATTATACCTTCTGCCGAATTCTACAGACCTAGCCATTAAAACTCCAGCGCCTGAAGAAGCCATTTCTAACATTTCTTCATAGGTAATTTCTCGAATTAATTCAGCAGAGTTGACCACCCTCGGATCTGCAGTAAATACTCCTTCTACATCAGTAAATATTTCGCACCTCTCTGCTCCAAGAGCAGCAGCAAGTGCAACTGCAGTCGCATCAGAACCTCCTCTACCTAAAGTGGTTATTTCTTTAGTGTCTCTGTTAAACCCCTGAAAACCAGCAACAATTACAATGTCGCCGTTCTCTAAGCCTTCTTTAACTCTTTCACCAGTTATTTCCTCTATTTCAGCTTGTCCATGTCTAGATGTTGTAATTATCCCAGCTTGTGAACCAGTAAGAGAGAAAGAGCTGTACCCAAGACTGTTTAGATGCATTGATAGTAAAGACATTGTGATTCTCTCACCTGCTGATAGGAGCATGTCCAGTTCCCTAGGTGTTGGGTTTTCTGAGAGATCATTAGCAAGTTGAATTAATTCATCTGTACTGGAACCCATTGCAGACGGAACAACTACTACGTCATTACCGTTTTTCTTACAATCGATAATTCTCTCAGCAACAATTCTGAGTGAATCTGTATCTGCAACACTCGTACCACCAAATTTTTGTACTATTAAACTCATTGGAAACATTCTAATTAATTTATTAAAGAATTAAAGACCCTAGTACTCTAGTTTTATGAGTATAGATTTACATGTTCACTCAGTAAATTCTGACGGAACCGATTCAACTGAAGCTATTATTGAATCCTCTATTGAACTACAGTTAGAGGCTATTTGTATTTCAGACCATGAATACCTCACTAAGGTTCCTCAGCAAAAAAATATAGAGATAATCCAAGGTGTAGAAATAAGTGTGAGCTGGGATCTTCTTGATGATACTAACAAATTTGGTGGTACGCATTTGTTGGTATATTTTCTTAATGAAGAGTCTCCCTTAGATAAGAAACTCATTGAATTGAGGCAAAATAAAATTGAAAGAAATTATTCAATTATTGATAATTTGGAAGAATTTGAAATTTATATTGATAAAAAAGATCTTGATAGCTTAGAGACAAAAGTACCTGGAAGGCCTCATATTGCAGAACTTATGGTTAAAAAAAATTATGTTTCAAACATTTCTGAGGCTTTTTCAAAATATCTTGGTAATGGAAAAATAGATGGGATTGATAATCACCAGTTGGGCATCAAAGAAATTATAAATTTAGCAAAGCAATCAAAATCCTTAGTGTTTCTTGCTCATCCTCATACTCTTATGAGCAATAAATTATATTCCAAGTCAGACAACTGGATAGATAATAAATTTCATAATTATATTAAGACACTCAAAGATATGGATATTGACGGAATTGAAGTTTATTATCCTGGATACTCTCATAACACCATCAATACATTGCTAGAAGTGTGTGAAAATCAGAAACTTTTAGTATCAGGTGGTAGTGATTTTCATGGAAGTAGGAAACCAAACAATCTATTAGGTATAGGGTACGAAAATTCCCCAATAAAGGTTCCCTATGAATTACTATCTAAAATGAAAGAGTTGCATGCAAAATTATAAAAAATTAATTGGATCTATCTCAATAATAACTTTTTCTTATGCAGCAAGTAGAGCGCTTGGATTTTTTAGGGAAATACTTTTGGCTAATTGGGCAGGAGTGTCTGAAGCTACAGATACATTGGACTTAGCATTTATAATTCCTGACTTTCTTTTCTATCTCTCTGCTGGAGGTTATCTAGCAATCACATTGATACCAATAATGAGTAAGAAAGACAAAGAAGAGTTAGAAAAATATTTCCTTTCAATTCTTTACGGGCTTTCAATAGTTTTTGTACTTTTTTCAGTGATAACATATCTTTTCAGATTTCAATTTGCCGAGTTTTTAGAAATAGAGTCATTAGATTTTTTTACAAAGGTATTTACTCCAATTATCTTTAGCCAGGTATTTTTCTTTATTGGAGCAATACTTATGTCATATCAATATTTTCATGAAAGCTTTAAATATGCGGCGCTTGCACCAGTAATTTATAACTCAACAATTATTTTATTTGGATGGATAAATTCATCATCCCCCGAAGCAACTGTTGAAGGTTTTGCTCTTGGGACATTAATTGGTTCAATTATAGGTCATTTTATAATTCAAATTTATGGTGCAAAGAAATCAGGATTAAATTTCTATTTTCTCTTTCCAAAAATAAAACACTTGAAAGAATATATTGTTATTTCATTCCCATTAATTATTGGTCAATCAATTGCAGTAATTGATGAGCAGCTATTTAGAATTTTTGGTACATTTCTTACGGCTGGAAGTGTTGCAACGTTTAGATACGCAAGAAGGATAGCTCTTCTTCCGGTTGGTATTATTGCTCAGGCAGTTGGAGTAGCAAGCTATCCATTGCTTTCTAGGCTTTATCAAAAAAACGAAATTGATGAACTATCTAAACTAGTAAAAAAACAGCTATCTTACTTGTTTCTAATTGGTGGGTCGTTGATGGTTGGTGCAATTGTAAATGCAGATTACTTAATAAAAATAATCTATGAACGAGGAGCTTTTACAAGTACAGATACAGCTCGAGTTAGCGGAGTATTTGTAATTATTTCTCTTGCAATAATTCCTTGGTCTATCAACCAGATTCTTACAAGATCGTATTATGTCCAGCAAAAATTTTGGTTTCCTGTAGTTACGGGTAGCTTTATTACTCTTTTAACTTCAATCATACTTTTTAATGCTGCAAGTAATTCTCAGACATATGCATGGATTATAATTTTCTCCTTATACATATACTGCATAGTGCTACTCGTATCGATTAAATTTAATTCGGAAAAAATATTTAATAAAAATTTAGTAGTTGAGTTTTCTAAAATTATCTTGATTCTTGTTTTAGTTTATTTTGTTTTTGGTATCGCAGTTTCACTTTCTGGAATATTAAATTTAGTTTTTAGCATATTACTTATACCTGTAGTGATTTTTGTCTCATTAAGCTTGCTAAACTTTGAGTATATTAATATAGCTAAAAGAAGATAATGCAAAAATTTCCATTAAAAAAAGGTCTCTCTAGTGCCCAAGATTTGCACGATGAAATAAAAGAGTACATTGATGTTCTTATGGGACACATCAATCCACCAATAGCTGATGGAGTAGATACTTTATTCGAGGTCAGTAGTACTTACCTTGCTAGAGCAAAAGAGATAGAAATAAAACTATTGGAAAGAGAAAGAAACACAAAAATTGAATCTGGTGATGAGTTAAAGAAATTTCGAACTGGTGAGTTAAGGAGCTTTATTGAATTATGTAAAAGTGCTCAAAATCAAGGCTCAAGAAGAATAACAGTTGCGTTAAGTGAATTAAATCTTAAAGAAAATTAATCAATACTCTCAACATCAAAAATTTCACTAATGTTACTTTGTACATCTTTACTTGTTTGATTATTATTTTGAAGCCCTTCATGGGGTTGAATGGCAACAGTTACTTCTACTCCCATTTTCTGGGTAACATTTGATTTAATTAATTCAATAATTTCATCTGACTTACGAAGTTCAGATATCAAATATTCGTTTTCACTATCTATATATAGAGTTAAATTATTTGAATCTATAACCTCAGGCTTTACAAGAGTTAAGTAAGAGTATTTTCTTGGTGTAAGAATCGCCTTAGCCTCTTCTAGAATTTTTGGCCAATAAACATCGAAGTTATCAATATCATTTTTAACAATTGGTTTCTTAGTATTTTCTTTTGTAGGTTTATCTTTAGCTACTTTTTCATTACCTAGTTTTTTTTTATCTGAAGATGTTTGTTGCTTTTCAGAAATTTTTTCTGTTACACCATGCTCTTCTAGCATATCAACTCTTCTACTCACAGACTTAATATCCGTAGCCAATTGTGGTTTAATAAGTTTTACTAAAAATAGTTCTAATTTTAATTCTTGTGACGGTGAAGTTTTAATACTTTGATTAATCTCATCAAGCATATCTAAAATTCTTGATAAATCTTTTGCAGAAATAATATCATTACAATTTTTAATTAACTCTTTCTCAGAATCACTTAATGAGGTGAAGTTTTCATCTTCAGGCAGATACTTAAAGTAAAATAAATTTCTAAAAAGATCTGTTATTGAATTTAAGATATCAATTGCCTGTAATCCATTTTTATAATTTGCTCTTAGCACTTTGAGAACAGTTGCAGTATCCTGAGTTCCCATAGCTTCTAATATTTGAAGTAAATCAGTTATCGTAACCTTTCCTAAAATACTATAAAGTTGTTCCATGGTGGCTTTATTACCAAAGGTTGAAAAAGTCTGTTCAAAAAGATTAATGGCATCTCTTAGTGAACCATCACTTTGATTGGCAATGTACTCTAAAACATCTTTAGATAACTTGATTTTTTCAGCCTTACTGATCTTTTCAAGTGAAGTTATGATGTCAGCATTTTTTATTCTTTTAAATGCTATCTGTGTTGTTCTGCTTCTAATTGTCTCAATTACTCTTTCTGGTTCAGTTGTTGCAAGTATAAAAATTACATGCTCGGGTGGTTCTTCAAGAGTTTTTAAAAATGCATTTGAAGCAGCATTGGAAAGCATATGCACTTCATCTAGGATGAATACTCTTTTCTTTCCTGGACTGCTTGCAATAAAATTAACACTATCGTTAAGCTCTCGGACATCATCCACTTTATTGTGAGACGCTGCATCTATTTCAGTGATATCAAATACTGGGTCACATCCAATTGTTGTTGCAATAATGCGTGCTAAAGAAGTTTTGCCAACCCCTCTTGGTCCTGAAAATAAGTACGCATGACTCAAGTTACTGTTTTTTATTTGTTCACTAATAAGTTGTACAGCATCAGATTGCCCAACTAACTCATCTAGAGAGCTGGGTCTATATTTTCTGTAAAGTGCTTCTTGCATATAAATAAATGTTACTATCTTTTACTTTCCATAATGCATCATACAATTAGACTAAGTCAAATGAGAATAGGTGTTGATTTAGATGGGGTTGTAGCAGACTTTACTCAAGGATGGACATCTCAATACAAAAAAGACTTCGGTAAAGATATTCTAGAAAAAGATATTACCGAATGGGGCTTATCAAAACCTCTCACTCACTTCGAGGAAGAAATTGATTTTTGGAATTGGGCAAAAGATTTTAATGGTTCTTCTATATTTAGAAATTTAAAAACATACGACAATGCAGTTGAGGTATTAGTTGAGTTGTCTATGGCAGGTCATGAAATTGTAATCTTGTCCTCTAAACCATGGTGGTCAATTCACGATACACTTATTTGGCTAGGAGAAAAAAAAGTTCCTTCTAAAGAAATTCATTTTATTGAAGATAAGTGGAATATAAACTGTGATGTATATATTGATGATGCCCCTCACCAGTTAGAAAACTTTGTTAAACATGTGCCTGAAAAATTAATTCTTAGATTTGTTCGTCCTTACAATAGACCAGTTTCTGGAACAAAAGATTTAAATGACTGGTTGGAATTAAGCTCTTTACTAGAGAGCTACAACTTGTAAAGTAATTGTATGAACGATTCATTTATCCTTAGAGATAGGATATGGAGAGAGCAGAATGAACGTGTTACTCTATCCAGCAATGCTACTTTTGCTTCCAAGTCTTTAGGAAGATACTTGGATGAAGAACCAGATGCATTCAGAACATGTTTTGAAAGGGATCGAGATAGAATTATTCACTCAAAAACTTTCAGAAGGTTAAAGCATAAAACACAAGTTTTTATCAACCCTGATGGAGATCATTTTATAACAAGAATGACTCATACACTTAATGTAACCCAAATTGGTAGGTCTATTGCTAAGACATTAGGTTTAAATCCAGATTTGACTGAAGCAATTTGCTTAGGACATGATGTAGGTCACTCACCCTTCGGACATACTGGAGAAGATGTATTAAATGAAATGCTAGACGGTGGCTGGAGCCACTCTGAAAACTCTGTAAGAATGCTGTCTGTAATTGAGCCACTTAACCTAACAAAAGAAACTATAAATGGTATTGAAAAACATCCTTGGAGATACAAGGAACCACCTTTTTCTCCGGAAGGGTTAATCTGTAGATTTGCTGACAGAATTGCATATCTGTCTCACGATGTAGAAGATGCAATTAGAGCTGGTGTTTTAAGAGAATCTGATATACCAAAAAGCATTACTTCTGTTTTAGGTTCACCAGGAAAAACATGGATAAATTCATTAATCTCAGGTGTTTTTAAGGCTTCTTCAGGTGGTAGTTTACAAATGGACGATGAAATATTAAAAGTGATGCATGAATTAAGAGAGTTTATGTTTGACAAAGTCTATTTGAGAGAAGAAACCTTAGCTCAGAGGTCTGAAGCAAAAAATATTGTTGAAGCTTTAGTAATATATTACGAAAAAAATCCTGATAAACTTCCAGGAAATTATGTTCAAAATCAAAGCGACATTGCAAACTCGGTAGACTACGTTGCAGGAATGACCGATAGGTTTGCTATTTCAACCTATAATTCTATTCATTAAATTTAGGATCTCTTTTTTCAAGGAATGCCGTTACGCCTTCTCTAAGGTCTTCTGAAACTAAGAATGAAGTACTCCAAAGCTTTGCATATTCAAGTCCTTGGTCGACTGTTAAATTAGCACTTTTTTCTAATGCTTGTTTGGTTGCCTGTACAATTCTTTTGGAGTTAGATGAAATTTCATTGGCAAGCTTCTCTCCTGCTTCAAATAACTCATCTGAGTTTTCATATGCCTTGCTAACAAATCTAATTCTTTCAGCGTGTTCACCATCAAAAATTCGTCCCGTAAGTGCAAGCTCATTCATATCTCCACTTGATACAATTTTTGGCATCCTCTGAATAACTCCTACATCAGCAACTAGACCTAGTTTTGTTTCACCTATAGAAAACTTTGCGTCTTTGGTGGCTAATCTAATATCGCAAGCGGATACTAAGCTTGTAGCACCACCTATACAAAACCCATGGGCTAATGCAATTGTTGGTACTTTAGATTTAGCAATAGTTGTAAATGCACTTTGCATTCTTTCAACAAGGTCCATTAATTCCCGTCTGTCTTGCGGTGTTGAAGATAAATTTTCATTCAAGCTCATATCTGACATAAACATTGTTATGTCAATACCAGCAGAGAAGCTATCGCCTTTACCAGATATGACAATACAATTAGCTTCATCATTGTCATTTATTTCTTCAATAATTTTTGGTAAACCAAACCAAACATCCGAGTCAAGAGCATTTTTTTTATCTGGTCTATTAATCCAAATATATGCAATATTATCTTTAATTTCTTTGATTAATTTATCATCCATTTAATTAATCTTAGTAAGATTGTCTGATGGATGTATTCGAAGCTTTATATACAACAAGAGCTATGCGAAGAGTTAGTGAAGATCCAATTCCTGATGATATTTTAAAACAAATGGTTGATGCGGGTATTCGGGCACCTAGTGGTTCTAATCGTCAAGGTTGGAAATTTATTGTAGTAACTGATCCAGAAATAAAAAATCAACTTGGAGATTCTTACAGAGAGGCTTGGGATTTTTATGTTAAAGAATTTTACGGAGGTACTGCAGACATGGGAGCATCTAATGTCCTTGATGATGAAAAGGCTCAGCAAGTAGTTCGAATTAGTAAATCAGCAGCATGGCTTTCTGAAAATTTTCATAAAGTGCCTGCAATGTTTGTCGTGTTATCAAGAAATGATCCAACTGGTTCTTCTATATACCCTGCAATTTGGAGCATAATGCTTGCTGGAAGAGCACACGGTGTAGGTACTTGCTTGACAACCGTTTTAGGAATGTTTAAGCCTGAAAAAGCTTTTGAGATCTTAAATATTCCTAACGACAAAGGATGGAAGATAGATGCTGTTATAACTGCAGGCTATCCATTAGGTAAATGGGGTGTTGCAAAAAGAAATCCTGTGGATGAAGTTACCTACTTAAACACTTGGGGCAATGAAACTAATTGGAATTTAAAAGAACCCCTCTGGAATTACTAATTTAATAAAATAGAGCCCGCCCGGAGGGAGTCGAACCCCCAACCTTCTGATCCGTAGTCAGATGCTCTATCCAGTTAAGC
>LULW01000091.1_pt1 | contig 58776 bp, 49 predicted proteins | sample 729531 | NCBI WGS metagenome assembly LULW01 (sample SAMN03860279, study PRJNA289734) | marine metagenome | biome: seawater column; feature: ocean; material: water; isolation source: Red Sea water column Station 108 - depth 10m | place: Saudi Arabia: Red Sea | collected 2011-10-15 | depth 10 m | reverse complement strand
GGCTGGGATCGTGCATCGGGCGGGTCTATCCGCCCCGGCCGCCGCCGCCAAGATTTTCCTAAATCAATTGGGAACGGCACGCCGGGGAACCATTGCAAACACCGCTTCGCGCACGCGGGTGAAAACTGTGTTAGCGTTCGCGCGGCGGATTGGCGGTGCTATCCGCTCAACCGGGGCAAGGGATGCTCCTGCCCCCTCCCCTATTTTCGCCTATTTTAGAAATGCACCCTTCCTAGTTCGCAACCATCATCGACCGCTGGCTGCGCATCGGAAGGCCGCACAGCCCCTATCGCAAAGACGCGCAACATTTAGGCCGTTGACAAGTTATAAACCAGTGGCCACTTAACTGGCCGCGAATAGCTCCCCGCCGGACTTGGCCGGAAACGGTCCCCGGCGGGGTTTATTTTTGGGGCGGGATGAACGAACAGCGTCAGTTATACGCCATGGCTTTCGTTGACGGCCAGAACCTTTTTCAACACGCGAAAGAGGCATTCGGTCATTTTCATCCCAACTACGACCTTCAAAAACTTCATAATTTTGTTTGCGCGCAGAAGGGCTGGCAACCTAATCTTGTCCGTTTCTACACGGGCGTACCGGGTGCCGTCGAAGACCCGATGTGGGCTGGCTATTGGTCGAATCGTGTCCTTGCGCTCAAGCGATCGGGAGTTCACGTCACGACGCGGAATCTCCGTTATCGGAGCCAACAGGCCTATAACGCCAATGGTGATGAGATAACGATAACCGTGCCGCATGAAAAAGGCATTGATGTCAGGTTAGCACTCGACATCGTGTCTTGTGCGGTTAGCGGGCAGTTCGACGTTGCGGTAATTTACAGCCAAGACCAAGACCTAAGCGAAGTGGTGGAAGACATAAAGAAAATCATCTGAGTTGCGCCTTCCCCGCCGGTCCGAAAGCCTCGTCAAATCGGGGAATTAACGGGACCGAATGGATTCGAATTGAACAATTGGACTATGATCAGTGCCTTGATCCTACGGACTACCGTCCAGCACAGTTCCGTTGAAATTCAAACCGAGACGCTACCCCGAAACTCGCCCCATCCCAGACTTTCGACTAAACGGTCGGCCACGTCAGCTATCGGTCCGTTACCGCCATCCCTGCCAAATGCGGGTGCGCGTCCCGCTGACACGGCAATGCTGCCCCCAAGGCGGCGCATCGGGCCATCGCCAGCCTTCCACCCCTAGATTGCCCTCCAGCGCCCTTGGAGCGGCTTTCAGCATATAGTGGAGCCGCGCGTTCAGTTCGCCCGCATACGCCACATGCACCGCTTCGCTGCCGCCGGGATCGACAACCCGAAATTTCTTTGTGTCGAGCGTGCGCGGCACATACCGACCGCCCGGCGTCAGTTGCTTAACCCATCGTCGCGGCATCGGCGAAAAGAGCGGCGCCAGATTGTCCGGGACGGGGATCAACAGGTGAATATGCAACCCGCCCCGGTTCGCGCCATCCTCCATTACCCACGCCCAAATCAGCGGGCGATGCCCCCGCGCGCCCAGCCAGTCGCGAGCCAGTTTCAACCATGCCGCCGTCGCGCGTCGAACCGCGACCGCGTCTTGCTCGATACCGGCATTGACCCATGCCAGCGTCACAAAACGATTGAAGGGGCGACCGGCTCCCCATGCCTTGTGCGCCGCTGCGATCAGGTCGCGGCACTCGCGTTCGGTCAGCCGGTCGCGCTCCCTGCCCCTGTCGCGCCGTCCGCCGCGCTTCAACAGGCGCGGGCGCGCTGCCGCGTCAACAGCTCGCGGGGTCATTCGATCCACCTAATAATAGGGCAGTGTGCGAGTCAGCTCGGCAAGCCATTGATCCTGCTAAACAATACGCCTTTTCAGTGCCGCCAATGCGGAACAACGGGGCACAATATCGCGCAAGTTTCAAAGGCACGCCCAGCGCCAACGGGGAACACTCCAACACCGATCAAGGGAAATGGAGCCGGGACCAATGGCCCCGGCCCCGCCGTTCGACTGATCTCAAATGGCCGTCGCGTCGTGCGATTCCATTTGATCACAATCCGTGAATCGGAGTAGAAAGCAGTTATCCAGTCCGCCAAGATTTGGATACCGCGTCGGCGAAGGCCTCCGCGAACGCGGACCGCACGCCCGATATGCACCGGGACAAGATCGCCATTGGCGACCAGCCGGTAATAGGTCGAACGCGAAACCGCGAAGCGGTCGCAAAACTCCCGAACAGTCAGAAATTGCCGTGCTGTCATTCCATCCTCCTTTCTAAGGCGGGGTGCCCCCTTTGCAGGGGGTGTAGGCCATCACCCACCTATAGCAGCACCGGGGAACGCCGTGATGCACTTTTTGGCAAAATGAGGACTCAACTCGTCGCTATTCCGATTCCCTTCGTCGCCCGTTGCTCCCGGCTGATCGTGCCTAATTGGCCGATTTCTGCCGATTTCAGTCTGGCCACCCGGACCGGCATGCGGCCCTGAAAATTCTTCTGCGTATCTAAGAAATGGTCGAAAACCTGCATATCGAGGTCGGTCGGCTGATCACTTTTTGTTCGACTCGGCCCGCCCGAACGGAATCACCTCCCCGCCTTCGCGCAGCCGATCCAGATAATCGCTCCACCATGCGGCCATACGCACGCGCTCTTCCCAATACTGCCCGCGCGAGTAAGTGCCCCGGACCGCATCGCTGTCACCATGCGCCAGCGCCCGTTCGATGGCGTCGGGCTGCCACTTGCCGCTTTCGTTGAGCAGCGTCGATGCGGTCGCCCGGAAACCATGCGCGGTCGCTTCGTCCTTGCCGAAGCCCATACGGCGCAATGCGACATTGATGGTGTTTTCCGACATCGGACGGCGCGGACTGTAAAGCGCGGGAAAGACATAGCCATCGCCGCCGGTCACGGCGCGCAGTTCGCCCAGCAACGCGACAACTTGCGGCGACAATGGAACGCTGTGCGCGCGCCGCGCTTTCATTTTGCCAGCCGGGATGCGCCAAACTGCCGCTTCCAAATCAAATTCCGACCATTCCGCGTGGCGAAGTTCGCCCGGTCGGACGAAAACATGCGGCGTGATTTGCAGCGCCAGCCGTGTAATCGGGTTGCCCGTATAGGCATCGACCGCGCGCAGCAGCTCGCCCAGCTTCCCCGGCTCTAGAATAGCGGCATAGTGCCGCGCCTTCGGTGCGACCAGCGCGCCTTGGAGCAGCGCGGCCGGATCGGCCTTGCAGCGCCCGGTTGCCACGCCATAGCGAAAGACGCGGCTGGCAAAAGATCGAACCTTTTTTGCCGTTTCTTTATTGCCGCGCGCCTCCAGCCTTTTCAGCGGGGCGAGCAGCATTTGCGGATCGACATCGCTGATCGGCAATTCGCCGACCGCCGGACGCAACAGGTCGAGAAACCAGCGCGCCTTCGCCAGCGTCGTTTCGGCGCGTCCCTCGCCCACCATCTTGCCGTCGATATATTCGGCCGCAACGATGGCAAAGGTATTGGCAGCGCTGATCCGCGCGGTGGCCTTGGCGCGCTTTCGCTCCAGCCCCGGATCGGCGCCGTCGGCAAGCGTAGCGCGGGCGGCTTCGCAATACTGGCGCGCCTTGGCGAGCGTCACGTCGGGCCATGCCCCCAGCGCCAGCCGCTTTTCCTTGCCCGCGAACCGGTATTTCCAACGCCACAATTTGGAGCCGTTGGGGAATATCTCCAGATACAGCCCCTTGGCATCGGCCTTTTTATAGGGGGTATCGCCCGCCCGAAAGGCGCTGATTTCTGCGGCTTTCAGCGACATTTGGGGGCATCACTTTTTGCATTTTGGGGGCATTTGGCCCGATATGCCCCCAGCCATGCCCCCAATTTCGACGGATTATCCAGAAACGCCATGATACACCCCGCTGCAAAGAGGGACGATTAATGGCAGATTTCTGCCGCTTTTTCAAGCATTGGGGGGCTATGGGGAATAGGGAAATGGTGCCCAGAAGAGGACTCGAACCTCCACGACCTTGCGATCGCCAGCACCTGAAGCTGGTGCGTCTACCAATTCCGCCATCTGGGCACGGGGTAGGAGCGGGCGCTTAGCGGCGGGGTGGCGGGCTTGTCAACCGCGTCGGCCCGCCCCGCGGCAAATTTTATTTCAAAGTCGCGGATTTGTTGCCCTTGCGCGCCCTGCCCCTCCCTTCGCGCTTGCCCCTTCGGGCGCTTCGCGGCATGGGGACGCGAGGGACGCTGCGGCGTCCGGCTTCGAGAATCGGCAAGACAGGCAAGGGTGATGCAGAATCTGAGCGGGCAATTGATCACGGTGTTCGGCGGCGGCGGCTTTCTGGGCCGCTATGTCGTCCAGCGCCTTCTGGCGCGCGGCGCCCGCGTGCGGATCGCGCAGCGCGACCCGCGCCAAGCGGTGTTTCTGAAGCCGCTCGGCGGGCTGGGCCAGACGCAGTTCGTAGCCGCCGATGTGCGCGATGCACGCAGCGTTGCCCGCGCCGCGACCGGCAGCGACGCGGTGATCAACCTCGTCGGCAGCTTTGCCGATATGGCGGCGGTCCAGGCCGTCGGCGCCGGCCAGGTCGCGGCCGCAGCAAAGGCGGCGGGCGCGAAAGCGCTCGTCCATGTCTCGGCGATCGGCGCCGATCCGGCCAGCGCGTCGGCCTATGGCCGCAGCAAGGGCGATGGCGAAGCCGCCGTGCGGGCCGCTTTCGCTGACGCGGCGATCCTGCGCCCCTCGATCGTGTTCGGCCGCGAGGACAAGTTCATCAACCGGTTCGCGGGCATGATCCGCGCGCTGCCTGCGGTGCCGGTCATCGCGCCGAAGGCGAAGTTCCAGCCGGTCTATGTCGGCGACGTCGCCGATGCGGTGGTCGCGGCGCTTGATGCCCCGGGCCAGACGCTCGAGCTCGGCGGGCCGCAGCAGTTCACCATGCTGGAGCTACAGCATTGGATTGCAAAGGCGACCGGACGGAACCGCCTGTTCATTGAGGTTCCCGATGCCGTGTCGGGCTTTCTGGCGAGCGGTTTCGGCTGGGCGCCGGGCGCCCCGATCACCAAGGATCAATGGCTGATGCTGCAGCAGGACAATGTCGTCAGCGGCACCAGCGGCCTTGCCGCACTGGGCATCGCCCCCACCGCGCTGGCCGACGTTGCCGATGGCTGGCTCGTCCAGTATCGCCGCCATGGCCGGTTCGCCGCGATGGCTCGCTGAGCCGCGCGCGCGACGAACGGCGCAATTAGCGGCTGGATAAATCCGTCCGCGCTGCGTAGGTCTGAACATCAGGACAGGGGCGTCCGGCACCGCTCGGGCGCCCCTTCGCATGTCGTCTTCAGCTTCGGGAAATCCATGATCCAGTTTGCCGCATCGCCCCGCCCCGCCCTCCTCCTGCGCGCGGAGGCCGGACGATGAGCCTGTGGCTGACCGCGATCATCCTCGGCATCGTCGAGGGGCTGACCGAATTCCTGCCCGTCTCGTCGACCGGGCATCTGATCCTCGCCACCGAATTGCTCGGCTATGACGCGTCGAAATGGGCAATTTTCAACATCGCGATCCAGCCCGGCGCGATCCTTGCGATCGTCGTGCTTTATCGCAAACTATTCTGGGACATGTTCGTCGGCTTTTTCCGGCGCGATCCGGTGGCGATCGCCTTTGTACGCAACCTGCTCGTCGCCTTCATTCCGGCGGTGGTGCTGGGGCTCGCGTTCGGCGACTATATCGAAACGTTGCTGGAGAATGCGGTCGTCGTCGCCTGGGCGCTGGTGATCGGCGGCTTTGCGATCCTGCTGATCGAAAAGCTCGCCAAGCCGAAGGAGAGCGGCGGCGTTGCCAAGCTGACGCTGCGCCAGTCGATCATGGTGGGGCTGGTCCAATGCCTCGCGATGATCCCCGGTGTCAGCCGCTCGGGCGCGACGATCATGGGGGCGATGGCGATGGGCGTAGACCGCAAGACCGCCGCCGAATTCAGTTTCTTCCTCGCGCTTCCGACGCTGACCGGCGCGACGGTGCTGCAACTCGCCAAGCATCGCGATGCCATCACCTCGAACGACATGGGCCTGATCGCGCTCGGCGCCGCCGTGTCGTTCGTCGTCGCCTGGGCGGTGATCAAGGCGTTTCTGGCCGTGGTCACCCGCTATGGCTTCGCGCCCTTCGCCTGGTATCGAATCATCGTCGGCGGCGCGGCGCTCATCTGGCTCACCATGAGATAGGTCCGATATTTTACTAATTGCGAAACTTAATTGCGCACCCTCTCCTCGAACGACGGAAGTGGTATATTTTTAGGTCAGTCTGACTGTCCTAATGCCCAATATGTCCGTGACAGCGGCGCTCCCGCCATGCATCCGCGCTTCGACGAAGGGGATTTTGCATGGCTTCCGAACGCATGCTCCGATTTGTGGGGCGCGAACAACATTATCCGGATAAGCGCTCGGCCGACGAACGCGCGCGCGATTTTAACGAGATCGCGGCGCGCTACGCGCAGCCCGAGGCCGACGATCAGGCATCGCGCTGTTCGCAGTGCGGCGTACCCTATTGCTCGGTTCACTGCCCGCTTCACAACCATATCCCCGACTGGTTGCGCCTGACCGCCGAGGGGCGGCTGCGCGAAGCCTATGAACTGTCGAACGCAACGTCGACCATGCCCGAAATCTGCGGCCGCATCTGCCCGCAAGACCGCCTTTGCGAAGGCAATTGCGTGATCGAATTTTCGGGTCACGGGGCGGTGACGATCGGCAGCGTCGAAAAATATATCACCGACACCGCTTGGGCCGAGGGCTGGGTCGAACCCGTCCATGTCGGCCCCGCGACGGGCCAGTCGGTCGCCATCGTCGGCGCGGGTCCGGCAGGCCTGACCGCCGCCGAATATCTGCGCGCCGAGGGGCATGAGGTGCATGTCTACGACCGGCACGACCGCGCCGGCGGCCTGCTGACCTATGGCATCCCCGGCTTCAAGCTGGAAAAGGATGTGGTGATGCGCCGCGTCGACCGGCTCGCCGAAAGCGGCATCCATTTCCACCAAGGCTTCGAGGTCGGGCGTGACGCGACGCTGGACGAGCTGCGCCGACGGCACGATGCGGTGCTGATCGCCACCGGCGTCTACAAGGCGCGCGAGATCAACGTCCCCGGCAACGGCGCCGAGGGGGTGATCGCGGCGCTCGATTATCTGGTCGCGTCGAACCGCAAGGGCTTTGGCGACGCGGTCCCCGCCTTCGACGACGGCAGCCTGAATGCCGAAGGCAAGCATGTCGTGGTCATCGGCGGCGGCGACACCGCGATGGACTGCGTCCGCACCGCGGTACGTCAGGGCGCCAAATCGGTGAAATGCCTCTATCGCCGCGACCGCGAGAATATGCCGGGATCGCAGCGCGAAGTCGCCAACGCCGAAGAGGAAGGCGTCGAGTTCGTCTGGCTGTCCGCCCCCGCAAGCTTTGCCGCCGACAAGCATGTGAAAGAGGTTGCGGTTGCCGGGATGCGCCTTGGCGCCCCCGACGCAAGCGGCCGGCGCAGCCCCGAACCCGATCCGGGCCGCACCTTCGACTTGCCCGCCGACATGGTGATCAAGGCACTGGGCTTTGATCCGGAGGAATTGCCGCACCTGTTCGGTTCACCCGATCTGTCGGTCACGCGCTGGGGCACGCTGCGCGTCGATCATCAGACGATGATGACCAGCCTGTCCGGCGTTTTTGCCGCCGGCGACATCGTCCGCGGCGCCAGCCTGGTCGTCTGGGGCATCCGGGACGGCCGCGATGTCAGCGAACAGATGTCGAAATGGTTGAAGGCGAAAGCGAAAAGCGAAAAGAAGGCAGCCTGACCAACAGGGAAGGGAACATGCTTATGAGACACTGGAAATTCGCCTTGCCAGCCGCCGTGCTAATTGCATTCCCCGTCGCAGTACATGCGCAAGGCACCGGCGGAACAGCTTCTTCGGCTGAAGTCGAAAGCGACCGGCTTGCCGCAGCCACACAATTGGTAAGCCTGATGCTACCCGCAACGCAGCGCGACGCGATGGTCGATCAGATGATGCAGTCCATAATGTCGACGATGATTGCCAGCATAAAAGGCCAGCCAGAGATCGCGTCAGCACTCGAACAGCCGAAGGTGGAGGCAGTATTCAACCGGTTTCTCGATAGACAGCGACAGCTGGCTTCAGATCAACTGAAGGCCGAGATGCCGGGCATGCTCACCGCAATGTCACGTGCTTATGCACGGCGCTTTACGACACCACAGCTTGCAGAACTGCATGCATTTTTCGACACGCCCACTGGACAATTATACGCGCGGGAATCCTCCGGAATCCTGTCCGATCCCGACATCGTCGAATGGCAACGCAATCTGATGACCAAAAGCTTTGCGAGATATCCAGACGAAATCAAAGCATTGGTGAACGAATTGGAAAACGCTCTGGCAGAGCCAGTCGAGGAGCCCAAGGCATGACGAACTCGAAACTAAAAAATCTGCTGCTCGCCGGTGCAATGGCGATGGCACCGGCCCACGCCTATGCGGCACCCAAGGAAGCGCCGATCGCCGAGGCGGTCACCGTCGCGATGCCCGCCGAGAGTGAAAGCGAGCCCGACAGCGCGCAGTCGCTCGCCGACGCCAAGGCGAAGATGCAGAAGGAAATCGATCAGGCGATCGCGCTGATCGAAAAAATCTTCGAGGTCGACAAGCTGCCGCCGGTCGATCCGGCGCAGCTTGCGCTGGCGCAGCAGACGACGAACGCGCTGATCCCGGCGGGAAGCATCGAGAAGATGCTCGACAATATGTACGGCAAGCTGTTCCGCGCCTTCATGGATCAGACGAGCAGCATGTCGGACCTGATGCTCTCGATCAAGACGGGCGTCGATAGCGAAAAGATCGCCGCGCTCGATGCGACGAGCAAGACCGCGATCGCCGATATGTTCGACCCGCACCGCAAGGAACGCGAGGATCAGATCAACAAGGTGATCAAGCCGCTGATCAGCGAGGCGCTCGGCGATCTCGAGCCGCCGATGCGCGACGGCCTCGCGCGCGCTTACGCCCGCAAGTTCAGCGCGCAGCAGCTCGGCGACCTCAACGCCTTTCTCGCAACCCCGACGGGCCAGGCCTATGGCGCCGAATGGATGTCGCTGCAGGCCGATCCCGAAGTCATGATCGCGATGGTCAAGGCCGTGCCGCCGCTGATCAACAAGTTCATCGACCGCGGCCCCGAGCTTGAAGGCAAGCTCAAGGATCTGCCCAAGGAAAAGGCGATGAGCGACCTGACCGACGCCGAGCTGGCGAAGCTTGCCAAGCTGATGAAAGTCGACGTCAAGACGCTCAAGAAGAACCGCGATATGTGGAACGACGACATGACGACGGACGCCACCGCGGTCGATGCCGTCGATGCAGCGGGCGATGCCGCAGACGCGGCCGCTGATGCCGCGGATGCAGCCGCAGCGGCGGCCGACGCGGCCGGTGACTATGACGAGGCGTATGACCGCAGCAACTGGTCGACCGCCGATCTGCAGAAGGTCGAAGATCTGGAGGCCGAGGCCGACAAGGCATCCTCGGCCGCCTATGACGCCGAACAGGAAGCCGTCGCCAACGCGCGCAAGCGGCTCAAGCCTTCGACCTGACCCACGCCCATTCCGGCAGGAACCACGACATGACCTATTACCCGACCCCCGATCACCAGCGGCTTGCCGAAGACGGCATGTATCGCCCCGACCTCGAATCCGATGCCTGCGGCGTCGGCATGGTCGCGGCGACCGACGGCAAGGCCTCGCGCCGCGTCGTCGAGGCGGCGATCGAGGCGCTGCGCGCCGTCTGGCACCGCGGCGCCGTTGATGCCGACGGCAAGACGGGCGATGGTGCGGGTATCCATGTCGACCTGCCGGAACGCTTTTTCGACGATGCAATCGCGGCATCGGGGCACAAGGTGCTGCCGAACCGCCTCGCCGTCGGCATGATCTTCCTGCCGCGCACCGATTTGGGCGCGCAGGAAGCATGCCGCACGATCGTCGAATCCGAAATCATCGACGCGGGCTACACCATCTACGGCTGGCGCCAGGTGCCGGTCGACGTGTCGGTGATCGGCGACAAGGCGCAGCGCACGCGCCCCGAAATCGAACAGATCATGATCGCGGGGCCCCTGCCAGAAGACCAGTCCATCGACGAATTCGAAAAGCAGCTCTATCTCGTCCGCCGCCGCATCGAAAAGAAGGTGATCGCGGCACAGATCGCCGATTTCTATATCTGCAGCCTGTCGGGGCGGTCGATCATCTACAAGGGACTGTTCCTCGCCGAAAGTCTGGCGGATTTCTATCCCGACCTTGCGAACAAGCTGTTCGAAAGCCGGGTCGCGATCTTCCACCAGCGCTATTCGACCAACACCTTCCCGCAATGGTGGCTCGCCCAGCCGTTCCGCACCCTCGCCCACAATGGCGAAATCAACACGATCCGCGGCAACAAGAACTGGATGAAGAGCCACGAAATCAAGATGGCGAGCCTCGCCTTCGGCGAACATTCGGAAGACATCAAGCCGGTGATCCCGGCCGGCGCCAGCGACACGGCAGCGCTCGACGCGGCGTTCGAAACGCTATGCCGCGCGGGCCGCGATGCGCCGACCGCAAAGCTGATTCTGGTCCCCGAAGCCTGGGCCACCGACGAGGACATGCCCGCCGCGCACAAGGCGATGTACAGCTTTCTCGCCAGCGTGATGGAGCCGTGGGACGGCCCCGCCGCGCTCGCGATGACCGACGGCCGCTGGGCGGTCGCGGGGATGGACCGCAACGCGCTCCGCCCGCTGCGCTATACGCTGACCGCCGACAATCTGCTCGTCGTCGGCTCTGAAAGCGGCATGGTGCTGCTGCCCGAGGCAAGCATCCGCAAGAAGGGCCGCCTCGGCCCCGGCCAGATGATCGCCGTCGATCTCGACGAAGGCACTCTCTACGAAGACCGCGCGATCAAGGACAAGATCGCCGGGACGCACGATTATGCCGCGCGCGTGAAGGGTTTCCGCACGATGGCCGACCTGCCCAAGGGCGGCAAGTCGAGCCTGCCGGGCTTCGACCGCGCCGAACTGCTGCGCCGCCAGGTCGCCGCCGGCTTCACGATGGAGGATATGGAACTCATCCTCTCTCCGATGGTCGAGGATGCCAAGGAAGCGATCGGCTCGATGGGCGACGACACGCCGCTCGCCGTCATTTCCGACAAGCCGCGCCATGTCGCGCAATTCTTTCGCCAGAACTTCAGCCAGGTCACCAATCCGCCGATCGACAGCCTGCGCGAACGGCATGTGATGAGCCTGAAGACGCGTTTTTCGAACCTCGCCAACATTCTCGACGAAAAGGGCCAGAGCCCGCACGTGCTCGTCATCGACTCGCCGGTGCTCGTCGGCGACGATTGGGACCGGTTGCGCGCCTATTTCGGCGATGCCGTGGCCGAGATCGACTGCACCTTCCCCACCGGCGGCGACGCCTCGACGCTGCGCGACGCGATCGCGCGCATCCGGCGCGAGGCAGAGGACGCCGTGCGCGCTGGGCGGAGCGAGCTGTTCCTTTCCGACCAGACGATCGGCGAAGATCGCGTCGGGGTCGCGATGGTGCTCGCCGCTGCGGCGGTCCACACGCACCTCGTGCGCAAGGGGTTGCGCAGCTACGCCTCGATCAACGTCCGCTCGGCCGAGATACTCGACACGCACGGCTTTGCGGTGCTCATCGGCGTCGGCGCGACCACGGTCCACGCCTATCTGGCCGAAGCGGCGATCGCCGACCGCCTGTCGCGCGGCCTGTTCGGCGAGCTCGCACTGGCCGATGCTCTGAAGCGCTTCCGCAAGGCAATCGACGACGGCCTGCTCAAAATCATGGCGAAGATGGGGATCGCGGTGATCTCCTCCTATCGCGGCGGCTATAATTTCGAGGCGGTGGGCCTCAGCCGCGCGCTCGTCAACGACCTCTTCCCGGGCATGCCGGCCAAGATTTCGGGCGAGGGCTATCAGTCGCTGTTCATCAACGCGACCGAGAAGCATGAGGCAGCGTTCGACGCGCGCGTCACGACGCTCCCCATCGGCGGCTTCTATCGCCAGCGCGCGGGCGGCGAAGCGCACGCCTATTCGGCGCAGCTCATGCACCTGCTGCAGACCGCCGTCGCGACCGACAGCTATTCGACCTATCTGCAATTCGCGCGCGGGGTCGCCGACCTGCCGCCCATCTATCTGCGCGACCTGATGGAATTCAACTTCCCCGCGCAGGGCATACCGCTCGACAGCGTCGAGGCGATCACCGAAATCCGCAAGCGCTTCGTCACCCCGGGCATGTCGTTGGGCGCCCTATCGCCCGAAGCGCACGAAACGCTGGCGATTGCGATGAACCGGATCGGCGCGAAGGCGGTGTCGGGCGAAGGCGGCGAAGCGAGCGAACGCTACCGCCCCTATGCCAATGGCGACAATGCCAACAGCAATATCAAGCAGATCGCGTCGGGCCGCTTCGGTGTCACCGCCGAATATCTCGGCGCCTGCGACGAGATCGAGATCAAGGTCGCACAGGGTGCCAAGCCCGGCGAAGGCGGCCAGCTTCCGGGCTTCAAGGTCACCGAGTTCATCGCGCGGCTGCGCCATTCGACGCCGGGCGTGATGCTGATCTCGCCGCCGCCGCACCACGACATCTATTCGATCGAGGATCTGGCGCAGCTCATCTACGATTTGAAGCAGATCAATCCGAAGGCGCGCGTCTGCGTAAAGCTCGTCAGCTCGGCGGGCATCGGCACCGTCGCGGCGGGCGTGGCAAAGGCGCATGCCGACGTCATCCTCGTGTCGGGCAACACCGGCGGCACCGGCGCGAGCCCCCAGACCAGCATCAAATATGCCGGCACGCCTTGGGAAATGGGCCTCAGCGAAGTCAATCAGGTGCTGACGCTCAACGGCCTTCGGCATCGTATCCGCCTGCGCACCGACGGCGGGCTCAAGACAGGGCGCGACATCGTCATCGCCGCCATTCTGGGCGCCGAGGAATATGGCATCGGGACGCTGAGCCTTGTTGCCATGGGTTGCATCATGGTGCGCCAGTGCCATTCGAACACATGCCCCGTCGGGGTCTGCACGCAGGACGAAAAACTGCGTCAGAAGTTCACAGGGTCGCCGGAAAAGGTCATCAACCTGATGACCTTCATCGCCGAGGAAGTGCGCGAAATCCTCGCCAAGCTCGGCTGCCGCAGCCTCGACGAGGTGATCGGCCGCACCGAGCTGCTCCGCCAGGTCAGCCGCGGTGCCGAGCATCTCGACGACCTCGACCTCAATCCGATCCTCGCCAAGGTCGATGCGCCCGACGAGCAGCGCCGATCGCAGGGACCGAATTTCCGCAATCCGGTGCCCGACAGCCTCGACGCGCAGATATTGAACGATGCGAAGCCCTTGTTCGAGCGCGGCGAGCGCATGCAGCTCACCTACAATGTCCGGAACACCCACCGCGCCGTCGGCACGCGCCTCTCGGCCGAGGTCACGGCCCGTTTCGGGATGACCGGGCTTGCCGACGACCATGTGCAGGTGCGTCTGCGCGGCACCGCCGGGCAGTCGCTCGGCGCATTCCTTTGCCAGGGCATCACGCTCGAAGTGTTCGGCGATGCCAACGACTATGTCGGCAAGGGCCTGTCGGGTGGGCGCATCATCGTGCGGCCGACCGTGTCGAGCCCGCTGGTCAGCCAGCACAACAGCATCGTCGGAAACACCGTCCTCTATGGCGCGACCGCCGGCACCTTGCTCGCCGCGGGTCAGGCGGGCGAACGCTTCGCCGTCCGCAACTCGGGCGCGAAGGTCGTGATCGAAGGCTGCGGCGCCAATGGCTGCGAATATATGACCGGCGGCACGGCGGTGATCCTGGGTGCGGTAGGGTCGAATTTCGGCGCCGGCATGACCGGCGGCATGGCCTTCGTCCTCGACGTCGATGACAGCTTCGAACGCCGCGCCAATCCCGAATCGATCGTCTGGCAACGGCTCGACAGCGCACATTGGGAGGGCGCGCTGCGCGCACTCGTCGAGGAGCATGCGGCGGCAACCGGCAGCAAATGGTCGGCCGAGGTGCTTGCCGACTGGGATCGCTGGCGCACGCGTTTTTGGCAGGTATGCCCCAAGGAAATGATCGGCCGTCTCGCGCATCCGCTCAGCGACCGCGCTGCAGAGGCGGTCGCCGCCGAATAGCTGGTGTCCCCGGTCTTCGCCGGGGACGCTTGCCGCATCGCGGCCCCGGTCTGCCGCAAGACGACAGGTCATTCAGCCGCGTGAAAGCGTCGGGCCGCTATGTGCGGCACCGATGTTTCGCGTCCCGAAAGGATGATGCCATGCGGCCGGTCTGCGCTGCCCTTCCCCTCCTCGCGCTTGTCGCGCCCGTCCCCGCGTCGGCGGCCGATGCGCGCGACGCTGCTGCGGTGCTGAACGATCCGGCGACGCAGGAGCGGATGGCCGACACGATTACCGCACTAGTCGGCGCGATGATGCAGATGCCCGTCGGCCCGCTCGCTGAAGCTGTCGCGCGGATCGATCCGTCATCCGATGCGGCCCGCATTCCGCCCGACGCCACCGTCGGCGACGTCGCGGGGCGCGACCCCGGCTATGCCGAGCGCATGGGCGGCGACGTTCGCGCGAGCGCGCGCATGGCTGGCCACGCCGCTTCCGCGGTCGCCGCCTACGCGCCCGTTATCAAGGATATGGCGCGCGATCTTCTGGCACAATGGGAAGCCGAACGCGCCGCCGCTCGGCGATAGCACGCTGCCTTCGGACACCCCCGAACCGACCCGGTTGATAAGTCCGCCATAGCCATTGGACGAGCCGCCTCGCTGCCGCTATGCGGATGGTCATGTGGCAACTCTATCAATTCCCTCTCTGTCCCTTCTCGCGCAAGATCCGGCTGCTGCTCGGCGAAAAGGGCGTGGGTTATGAATTGGTGCGCGAATCGCCCTGGGAGCGCCGCGACGAATTCGTCGACCTGAACCCCGCCGGGCGTACCCCGGTGATGGTCGACGAGGGGCGCGGACAGGTGCTCATCGACAGCAACGCCATCGCCGAATATTTCGAGGAGACGGTCGAGGGCAAGGCGATGATCAACGGCACCGCCGCCAACCGCGCCGAAATCCGCCGACTGGTCGCCTGGTTCGACCAGGAATTCTATTTCGAAGTCACAGGCCCGCTGCTCTTCGAACGGATGCAGAAGCGCATCGTCCACCGCCAGCCACCCGACGGCGGCGCGCTACGCGAGGCGATGAAGGCGGCGAACCAGCATCTCGACTATATCGACTATCTGATCGACCACCGCACCTGGCTCGCCGGTGCGACGATGAGCCTCGCCGATCTCGCCGCCGCGGCGCATATCTCCGTCGCCGACTATCTGGGCGGCATCGACTGGACCGGGCACGAGCAGACGAAGGGCTGGTATTCGGGCCTCAAGTCGCGCCCGAGCTTCCGGCCGCTGCTCGCCGAGCGGATGGAAATCGTGACGCCGCCCAAATATTACGAAGACGTCGATTTCTAGCACCTCCGTCGCCGGGCGAACGGCCGACCGTTTAAGGCCTTCGGCCTTGTCCTCCGCATAAAATATGACCCGCCTTCCAGGCCCATGTCCCCGGAAGGCGGGTCGCGACCCGTCGCCATGAGGGTTGGCGGCCGGTCCCGAAGCATGTTCGGGACCGGTGCCCGCCCGGTTACGCGAGGTCGAAGCGGTCGGCGTTCATGATCTTCGTCCAGGCTTTGACAAAGTCCTTCACGAACTTTTCCTCGTGGCCCGTCTCGGCATAGACTTCGGCGACCGCACGCAGCTCCGAATTGGAACCGAAGACGAGGTCGGCGCGGGTTGCGCGCCAGGTTTCGCCGCCGCTCTTGCGATCGGTGGCCACATATTCCTGGTCATCCGATCCATCGACGGCCTTCCACACATTGGTCATGTCGAGCAGGTTGACGAAATAGTCGTTCGTCAACTGACCCGAACGCTTGGTGAAATGGCCGTGGCCGCGATCGCCATGATTGGCGCCGAGCACCCGCAGGCCGCCGATCAGCACGGTCATTTCGGGCACCGACAGACCGAGCAGCGACGCGCGGTCGAGCATCATTTCCTCGGTCTTCACCGCCAGCTTCTTCTTGCCGAGATAGTTGCGGAAGGCATCGGCTTCGGGTTCCATCACCGCGAAGCTGTCGGCATCGGTCTGCTCCGCCGTCGCGTCGCCGCGGCCGCCCGTGAAAGGCACCGCGACGTTGAAGCCCGCGTCCTTGATCGCCTTTTCAAGCCCGACGACGCCGCCCAGCACGATTGCATCGGCCATCGACATCGATCCGCGCAGGCCGTCGAGCGTATCGAGCACCTTCGCCAGCATCGCCGGTTCGTTGACCTCCCAGTCCTTTTGCGGCGCGAGGCGAACCCGCGCACCGTTGGCGCCGCCGCGGAAGTCCGACTTGCGGAAGGTGCTGGCGGAGGCCCATGCCGTCTTGATGAGCTGGCTGACGGTCAGGCCGCTCGCGGCGATCTTGTCCTTCACTGCCTGGACCTCGGCATCCGAAGGCATGGTGCCCGCGGGGATCGGGTCCTGCCAGATCAGGTCTTCGGCGGGCACTTCGGGGCCGAGGTAGCGGGTTTTCGGACCCATGTCGCGATGCGTCAGCTTGAACCACGCGCGCGCGAAAGCGTCCTTGAATGCCTCATGGTCGCTGCGGAACTTCTCGCTGATCTTGCGGTATGCCGGATCGCGCTTCAGCGCCATGTCGGCGGTCGTCATCATCGTGGGCACCTTGATATTCGGATCCCACGCCGCCGGCGCCATATCCTCTTCCTTCTGGCCGATCGGCTGCCACTGGTTTGCGCCCGCGGGCGATTTCACCAGCTCGTAGTCATAGTCGAACAGCAGCCGGAAATAATTTTCGGTCCACTTGTCGGGGGTGTTCGTCCAAGCGCCCTCGATGCCGCTCGTCACCGCATGTTCGCCGATGCCGCCATGTTCCTCGCCGCTGACCCAGCCGAATCCCTGCGCAGCGAGATCGCCGCCCGCGGGCGCGGCCCCCAGCGTCGAGGCGTCGCCATTGCCATGCGCCTTGCCGAACGTATGGCCGCCAGCGGTCAGCGCGACGGTTTCCTCGTCGTTCATCGCCATACGCGCGAAGGTTTCCTTCATGTCGCGTGCCATGCCTTCGTCATCGTGCGGATTGCCCTGCGGCCCTTCGGGATTGACGTAGATCAGCCCCATCTGGATCGCGGCGAGCGGCCCTTCTATCACTTCGAAGCCGTGCTTGGGGTCGATGCGCGTCTGCACGCCTTCGTTCACCCATTTATCTTCGCTACCCCAATAGATGTCGCGTTCGGGTTCATAGACATCGACGCGGCCGCCACCGAAACCGAAGACCGGACCGCCCATGCTTTCGATCGCGACATTGCCAGTGAGGATGAACAGATCGGCCCAGCTGATCTTGTTGCCATATTTCTGCTTGATCGGCCAAAGCAGGCGCCGCGCCTTGTCGAGATTGCCGTTGTCGGGCCAGCTGTCGAGCGGTGCGAAACGCTGTTGCCCGCTGTTGGCGCCGCCGCGGCCGTCGGCGGTGCGGTAGGTGCCAGCCGCGTGCCACGCCATGCGAATGAAGAAGGGCCCATAATGACCATAGTCGGCGGGCCACCAGGGCTGGCTGTCGGTCATCAGCGCGGTCAGGTCAGCCTTCAGCGCCTGATAGTCGAGCGATTTGAACGCTTCGGCATAATCAAAATCTTCGCCCATCGGGTTGGACGATCCGTTGGGGGTGAGGATGTCGGTCGCCAGCATGTCCGGCCACCAATCCTTGTTCGTGCGGCCGAGCAGCGCGCGCATGCCGCCCTTGTGGACGGGGCAACCTCCTGCGGCGTCGATGGGGGTCTGGTCGTTCATGCAATCTCTCCTCTTTTGGATTATCGGATCGTGACGCGGCAGGATGACGGACGCGTGACGGGCAAAGTCGGGCCGACCGGCATTGCACCGAGTCGATGACGCTATCCTCTCCTTCTGACGGTTCGAGGATAGGCCGCGCGTTCCCATCGACATAACCGAATAAGCTGTATTCAGTGATCGACCCTTCCGATCATTAACGCTTGGAGGACGATCCGGATCAGCCGCTCGTCGCCCCGCCGCCACGACCGGGCGCGGATGCGACGAACCGAGGAACATCGCCTATTCGCCAAGGGTTTTTCATAGGTCCGGCCGCGATACTTGCAGCCGGACTGCAAGGAGAAGGAAAGTGGCTAATACCCCCAACCAGAACCAGCAGAAGCCGCAGGCGGATCGCGAAGAAGAACAGCGCCGTCAGCAGCAACAGCAGGGCGGCCAGAACCGCCAGCCGGGCGAGCAGCGCCGCGAAGAAGAGCGCAATCCCGGCCAGCAGCGCTAACGCCGCCGGCATATGAAAGGGGCCGCCCATCGGGCGGCCCCTTTTCCGTTGGCTTTGCGCTCCGATGCCCGTCAGAATCCGAATTTGATCGTCCCGCCCCACGTCCGCGGGTCGCCCGGCAGCCCGGTGATCAGCCCCGTATTGCCCGGTCCGACAAAAAGCTGATCGATATAATCGCGATCAAAGGCGTTGCGCACCCAGGCAAAGACATCGAGGCGGCGCTCCGCCCGGAAGCCGACACGGATATTCGACAGCGAATAGCCTTCAACCCAGGTGTAGGTCGACGGGCTCGCGTTCGACGAGAAGTTCGAACGATAGCTGCCGTCATAGCCCAGATAGACCTGCCCCTCCTGTCCGGACAGCGATGCCGGGACATTGGCTTCCGCGCCGAAGGACAGCGCCCATTTCGACACGCCCGGCAGCCGCGCGCCCGATATGTCGCAGTTCGCGGGACTGTTCGTGCCGCCCGACAATTCGGGCGGGCATGGCGCATCGACGAAGCGCCGGTATTTGGCGTCGGTGTAGGCGCCGTTGACATAGGCATTGAAACGCTCGCTCGGACGGATCGCCACGTCGGCCTCTATCCCCTGCGTACGCACCTTGTCCGCATTGGCGAGATAGCCGCGCAGCACCCCGAACTGGCCGTTGTTCACATTGGCCTGATAATCGCCGATATCGGTGCGAAAGATCGCCACGTTGAACGTCCCCTTCCCGTCCCAATATTCTGTCTTCAACCCTGCCTCGTAATGGTCGACCGCTTCCGGCCTGATCGTCGCGGCGCCGAGCAACGGGTTGCCGGCGCCATCGGTCGGCACGCCATTCTGATTGATACCGCCCGACTTGAACGTCTTGGCATAGGTTGCATAGACCAGCACGCCGCGCGCCGGCTTATAGGTCGCGGTCAGGTCGTAGCTGAAGTTCCAGCCGCTGAAGCTCGGCGCATATTCCTGCGGCGCGAACACGCCCAGTCGCGCGACCGACACCGGGCCGGTAAGCGCCCGCGTCACGGGCGATCCGTCGCCCGCGAACACCAGCCGCTGATAATAGCCGTCCTTCTTGTCATAGTTGATCCGCGCGCCCGGCTGGATCGTCAGCCGGTCGGTAATCTTCCAGCTTAGCTGCCCGAAAAGGGCGAGGCTGGTATTCTTGAGATATTGCGTGTTGCGCGCCGTCAGCCCGTCGAGCACGGTCGGATCATTGGCAAGCGCGCTCGTCGGATTGAGCGTCCAGCGGCTCGACGCCGCGCCATGCGCCTCGGTCCCTTGCGTGTCGATGCGCTGGTGGAAGGCAAAGCCGCCGAGCACGAAATCGAAGCGGTCGCCCGAAACATTGTAGCGCACTTCCTGCGTGTATTGATTCTGCTGCGACGGGTTCTGCGACTTGGTGACGATCGGCAGGCCGGTGAAATCGCGGTCGTTCTCGGGCTGCCAGTCCCAATAGCGCCACGCGGTGATCGAGGTGAGCGTGCCGGGGCCGACATCCCATTTGGCACGCAGCGCCACGCCGCCGATCTCGTTCCCGGCATTGAGATTGGCGTCGAGGTCGGTCAGCCGGTCGAAGGGATTGGTGCTCGGCACTATATAGCCCTGCGCCGCCGCGAGCGCGGCATATTGGCGGGCGAGCGGCCGCTGCGTCGCGCCGGTTCGCACGAACACCGAACCGCAGCATACCGCGTCCTGCTTGTTCCAGTCGCCGACGAGCGTGATGCTGAGCGTGTCGGTGGGCTTCCACAGCAATTGCCCGCGCAGGCCGATATTGTCCTGGCTCTGTATCCAGCGGTCGGTCGTGACATTGTAGATGGTGCCGCGGCGGCTCGTCGCGGACACCGCAATGCGCGCAGCCAGCCGGTCGGACAGCGGCCCCGAAATCGCCGCCTTCGCCTGTTTGAAATTGAGGTCGCCGATGCTGAGTTCGGCCTTGCCCTCGAAATCGAAGGTTGGCTGGTTCGTCGTGATGTTGATCGCCCCGGCGGTCGTGTTCTTGCCATAGAGCGTCCCCTGCGGCCCGCGCAGCACTTCGATCTGCGCGACGTCGAGAAAGTCGAAGGTCGCGGAGGCGACGCGCGAATAATAGACATCGTCGACATAGATGCCGACGCCCTGTTCGATACCGTCGTTCGTCAGGCCGAACGGCGCGCCGATTCCGCGGATATTGACCGCCGAGTTGCGCGGATTGCTCGTGTAGAATTGCAGCGTCGGCGCGAGTTGCTGGAGGCGGCCGACGTTAAAACTGCCGGTGCTGTCGATTTGGTCGCCGCCGACGACCGAAATGGCGATCGGGACATCTTGCGCGGTTTCGCTGCGGCGGCGGGCGGTGACGACGATCTCATTGCCATAGGCGGCCTGCGGGCCTTCGCCCGCGACGGATTCTGCGGCTGCGGTGTCGTCAGCGGCACCTTCGGCCGCCAAGACGGGATCGGCGACAAGAAGCAGCAGAAGGGTAAGCGGGATGGCGGCCGGAGCAAGCCGGCGGCGAGACGATGACTTTCGGATCATGACAATTTCCTGTTGCAAGAAATTGCCACATCCGGTGGTCCGGTCTGCGGCAGGTGGCGGGGAATATCCCCGTTGGGAGCTTGAGAATCAGTTGGGGTAGCGGTGCCGTTCGGTCACATCGACCTGCACTAGCCGCCCTTCGTGGACGGTCAGTTGGATGGCGCCGAAGCGGAGCTTTTCAAGCGCATCGAGCACGGTCTGAACCGCGCGCGAGGGCGGCTCGCGCTCGCCGGGCGATGGGTCTTGGGACGACGTCATGGCATTTCCTTTCCCCTTTGGTGGATTCGGCGCCGAGACTATCCCAATTGTTTTAGTTGACAATGATTGTTTTGCTTTGGGCGCCCAAAGGAGAGTTTCCCGCGCCCAGCCGAACCGCGAAATCCATGCCGCTTTCGGGGCTGCGCACGGCAATGGATTGCGCGCGCGCGCCGCTGCTGGCAAAGGCGCAGCAATGAGCAAATTGAATGAACTCATGGCGCGCGGCACGGCTCTGCTGGGCAGCGACTACGCCATTCTCTGCGGTGCGATGAGCTGGGTCTCGGAGCGCAATCTGGTCAGCGCGATCAGCAATGCCGGCGGCTTTGGTGTGATCGCCTGCGGTGCGATGACGCCCGAGCTGCTGGATGCCGAGATCGCGGCGACGAAAGCGCTGGCAACCCGCAATTTCGGCGTCAACCTGATCACCATGCACCCGCAGCTTTTCGAGCTGATCGAGGTGTGCGCCAAGCATGGCGTCGGCCATGTCGTGCTGGCGGGCGGATTGCCGCCAAAGGGCAGCCTCGAGGCGATCAAGGCGTCGGGCGCCAAGGTGATCTGCTTCGCGCCGACGCTGGCGCTCGCAAAGAAACTGGTCCGCTCCGGCGTCGATGCGCTGGTGATCGAAGGGATGGAAGCGGGCGGGCATATCGGCCCCGTGTCGACGAGCGTGCTCGCGCAGGAAATCCTGCCCGCGCTCGCAGCCGAAGTGCCGATCTTCGTCGCCGGCGGCATCGGCCGCGGTGAGGCGATCGCCGGCTATCTGGAAATGGGCGCGGCGGGCGTCCAGCTCGGCACGCGCTTCGTCTGCGCCACCGAAAGCATCGCGCATCCCAGTTTCAAAAAGGCGTTCATCCGCGCCTCCGCGCGCGACGCGATCGCCAGCGTCCAGATCGATCCGCGCCTGCCCGTCATCCCGGTCCGTGCGCTGAAGAATGCAGGCACCGAAGCCTTTACCGCCAAGCAGCGCGAGGTTGCCAATCTGCTCGACGGGGGCACCGTCGACATGGCGGCGGCGCAGCTGGAAATCGAACATTATTGGGCCGGCGCGCTGCGCCGCGCGGTGATCGACGGCGACGTCGAAAACGGCTCGTTAATGGCAGGGCAATCTGTCGGTATGGTAACGCAGGAAGAGAGCGTTGCCGAGATCATCGCATCTTTGGTGCAACAGGCCGAAACGGCGTTGCACGCACGGGGTTGACGCCGCATGAAGCATGCGGTTGGGGAGAAGGTCATGAATTTGTCGCGTAAAATCATCGTTGCCGGCCTGCTGGCAAGCGTCGCCGCCTGTGCGCCGAAGCCCCCGCCACCGCCGCCGCCTCCGCCGCCCCCGCCGCCGGTGGCCGTGGTCATTCCGCCGCGCCCCCTGCCCCCCGGCAATGCCTCGCTGACGCAAATCCTACCCGCGCGCGGTATCGACGGCCGGTTCATGACCGCGAACAGCGGCATCAGCGGCGACCGCGCCTTCTGGCAGCTCAAGATTGCGCTCAACGTCGCGGCGATCGGCTGCCGCGGCGCCGAAGAAGCGACGCTGGTGTCGGCGTACAACAATATCATCAAGGCGCATGCCAAGCAGATCCGGTCTACCGAAAAGACGGTCATCGCCGATCTGGGCAAGGAAACGCGCACCAACGGCATCGCCGCGCGCGACAAGCTGTCGACGCAGCTTTTCAACTATTTCGCGCAGCCGCCGGCGCAGCGTGCCTTCTGCGCCCGCGCCAACGAAGTCGCCCAGCTCGTCTCGTCGACCCCGTCGGCACAGGTAATTCCGCAGGCTCCCGCCCAGCTTGCGCAGCTCGACCAGCCCTTCGTCGATTTCTATGAAGCCTATGCCAAATATCAGGCCGATGTCGCCGCGTGGGACGCAAAATATGCCCCGCCCCCGCCGGTGATGACCGCGCCCGCCGCGACAGCGGTGTCGGGACCGTCCGGGGCACCCGTCGGCGGCAACTGAAACCGCCAGAATAGCGGGATAAAAGTGGTGCCGGGCAATGGCGTTGGCGCCGTGCATCTGTTAGCAGGTTTGCACGATGACCAACGCCCCGCCCCCGCCGACTTCCGCCGCCCAGTCGGCCCGCACGATCCTGACGCGGCTGCACGAGGTGATGGCGGCGCGCACCAACGCGCAGTCGAAGCTCAACCAGGTTGTCGGCATCATCGGCGAATGCCTCGATAGCGAGGTCTGTTCCATCTATCTGCTGCGCGAAGGCGCGCTCGAGCTTTATGCCACGCGCGGGTTGAAGCAGGAGGCGGTGCACGTCACGCGGCTGGGCCTCGGCGAAGGGTTGGTCGGCACGATTGCCGAGCAGATCGAAACGCTGAACCTCGACGAAGCGGCGGCGCACCCCGACTTTTCCTATCGTCCTGAAACGGGCGAGGAGCTGTTCCACAGCTTTGCCGGCGTGCCGATCATCCGGCGCGAACGGGCGGTGGGCGTGTTGTGCGTCCAGCATGCCGAACCGCGCCGTTATGAAGAGATCGAGATCGAGACGCTGCAGACGGTCGCGATGGTGCTGTCCGAACTGATCGCCAACGCCGATCTGGTCGATACCGCGGCGCGGATCGATGCGGGCGAAACCGACCAGTCGATGCAGCGCCTGTCGGGCCAGAAACTGGTCGACGGCATGGGCGCCGGGATCGCGGTTTTCCATCAACCGCGCGTCCATATCGAACATACGGTCGCCGACGATATCGAGGCCGAGCGCCACCGCGTCTACGCCGCATTCGACAAGATGCGCGAACAGATCGACCGCATGGCGAGCCAGGCAGAATTCGGCGTCGGCGGCGAGCATGAGGAGGTGCTCGAAACCTACAAGATGTTCGCCTATGACGAGGGCTGGTCGCGGCGGATCAACGAAGCGATCGACAGCGGGCTGACCGCCGAAGCGGCCATCGAACGCGTCCAGCAACGCACCCGGATGCGGATGCGACAGATCGACGACGCGCTGCTGCGCGACCGCATGCACGACCTGGAAGATCTGTCGAACCGGCTGATCCGGATCGTGTCAGGCCAGATGGGGACGGCGGCGCAAGTGGGGCTGCGGCAGGATTCGATCCTCGTCGCCCGCAACCTCGGCCCCGCCGAGCTGCTCGAATATGATCGCCGCCGCCTCAAGGGCGTGATCCTGGAAGAAGGGTCGCTGACCGCGCACGTCATCATCGTCGCGCGTGCGATGGGCGTCCCCGTGCTGGGCCGGGTCCGCGACGTCCGGACCTCTATCCGCGAGGGCGACATGCTGCTCCTCGATGCCGCCGCGGGCACGCTGCACGTGCGCCCGACGCAGGCGGTACAGGACGCCTTCGATGCCAAGCTCGTCATCTCGCAAAAGCGCCGCGCGAGCCTGGCGTCGCTGCGCGATCTGCCCGCCGTCACCAAGGACGGGGTGCCGATCGAGCTGATGATCAACGCCGGACTGCGTGAGGATGTCGCCGCACTCGACCTCACCGGCGCCCGCGGCATCGGCCTGTTCCGCACCGAATTCCAGTTCCTCGTGTCGGCGACGCTGCCGCAGCGCGAACGGCAACAGCGGCTCTACCGCGACGTGCTCGACGCCGCGGGCGACCGTCCCGTCATATTCCGCACCGTCGATATCGGGGGCGATAAGGCGCTGCCCTATATGAATGTCGACGAAAATGCGCTGGAAGAAAATCCGGCGATGGGCTGGCGCGCGCTGCGCCTCGCGCTCGAACGCGAAGGCCTGCTGAAAGTCCAGGCGCGTGCGCTGATGGAAGCGGCCGCGGGACGCACGCTGAACGTGATGTTCCCGATGGTGTCCGAACCCTGGGAATATGAGGCGGCGCGCCAGTTGTTCATCAACCAGCGCGCCTGGTTGAAACAGCATAACAAGAAGCTGCCCTCGGCGATCCGCTATGGCGCGATGCTCGAGGTGCCGGGTCTGATCGAGACGCTCGATCTGATGCTGCCGCACCTCGACTTCCTGTCGATCGGCACCAATGACCTGACCCAGTTCCTCTTCGCCGCCGACCGCGCGCACCCGCGCCTCGCCGAGCGCTATGACTGGCTATCGCCGACGGTGATGCGCTATCTGGCGCGGGTCGTGAAAATGGTGTCGGGATCGAAGGTCACGCTTGGCGTCTGCGGCGAAATGGGCGGCCGCCCGCTCGAAGCGATGGCGCTGCTCGGCATCGGGATCGAACGCCTGTCGATCACCCCGGCGGGGGTCGGTCCGGTAAAGGCGATGATCCGCTCGCTCGACCTTGGCGCGCTGCGCCGCGATGTCCCGGCGATCCTCGCCCACCCGGCCGCCAACCCGCGCGGGCAATATCTCGACTGGGCCCAGAAGCACCAGGTCGATCTGGGCGAGTAACCGCGCGGCCTGCCCGCCGACGTAATTGCTTTTAGAAAAATGTTTATGGTATGTTCTCCTTTCAGACAAGGAGAGAGACATGACCGATTCCCCTGCCCGCGCTTCCGGCCAGTGCCATTGCGGTGCGATCCGATATTCGATGCCGACAGCGGTCGAACATCACGCCCTGTGTCATTGCAGCGATTGCCGACGCCACGCCGGCGCACCGATGGTCGGCTGGGCGCTGGTCGCAGAAGCCGATCTGGAGCTCAGCGGCACGCCGAAAATCTACGCCTCGTCGGAGCATGGCCGGCGCCATTTCTGCGGCGATTGCGGCACCGGCCTCTTCTATACCAACGACCAGATTTTCCCCGGCAAGATCGACGTACAGTCGGGGACGCTCGACGATCCCGACCTGATTCCCGCGGGCGCGCAGATCCAGGTCGCCGAACGGATCGGCTGGATGGAAAAGCTGGACGAGATGCCCAGCTTCGCGCGCTATCCCGGCATGGAGTGAGGCCTTATTTCCGGGCGCCGGCCTTGTCGTCGCCCGCGACGATAGCAGCGGTGAGTTTGGCGATGTCGAGTCGCTGCGCCGCATCGTCATAGCCCTGCCGGACGATGACCAGCCGCCGCGACGGAATGACGATCACATATTGGCCGCGATTGCCGAAAGCGCCGAAGGCATCGGACGGCACGCCCGCCGATTTGTCGAGCAGCCAGAAACCCGCACCATAACCAAACGGCCCGTCCGGCTGCGGGCCGCTCGGCGTCGAAACGAAGCGCCGCCAGTCGGCGGGCAGAATGCGCTCGCCGCCCGCCATGCCATCGTTCAGATAGAGCAGGCCGAGCCGGGCAAGGTCGCGCGCGGTCGTCCACACCTGGCTCGACAGGATGAAATCGCCGTCCCTGTCATGTTCGACGAAGGTGCGGGTCATGCCCAGCCGGTCGAAAAAGGCTGCGGGATCGAGCACCTCACCCTGCTTCGCCAGCGCGGCCTTCAGCGACAGCGTCGCGAGCAGCGTGTCGTTGTTGGCATAACGATAGCGGCTGCCCGGCGGGTTGAAGCTGTTCGGTGGTGATGACGGCGCGCGGATCGCCCGCCGGTTGCCATTCGGCGATCGCCGCTGGCGCGGCCACGTCGAGCTTGCCGCGCAGCACCGCGTTGCCGATCAGCGTCGCCGCCAGCGACTTTGCGACCGAAAAGGTCCGCTGCGCGGTATGGACGTCGTGCCCGGCCTGATAGTGCTCGACGACGATCCGGCCATCCTTGACGATCAGCAGCGCGCTTGTCCGCCCGCCGAAGCCGGCAATGTTCATCACCGCCGCTTCATAGGGCGTCAGACCGCGCGGGATCGGCGCGCGCGCACCCTGATCGCCGAGCGGCCATGCCCGGGCGTCAAGGTCGGCGCGCTTCTGCGGCGAAACGCCGGGCCCCGACGCGGGATCGGCGCCGATCGGCAGCGTCACGCAGCCCTCCCGCCCGGTCCATTGCGCAACGCGCGGCGGCATGTCGTCGCGATAGCGGACAAGGACGCGGCGCGCCGTCTGATCGACATCGGCAGTCAACGCGCGGACGTCGGCCTCAACTTCGGGATAGATGCCGGTCAGTTCGTCGCGTTCGATATCGGCCATTGCCTTGCCCGCGCCGTCCCAAAGCGACGAGCAGGTGAAGGCGGCGCGATAGCCCGCCGCCCACGCGCGATTGAGATCGCCCCCGGCGTCCGCGGCCTGCGCCGGCGTCGCCGTGAGCGCTATGGCTGCGACGAGAAACGCCCGCCAGTGCATGTCAGGGCCGCGGCCCGAACGCCGCGCGCTGCGCCTTTTTGGCGCGATCCCACCAGGCGCGGCGGATGACGTCGGCGACGCGGCCGGGATCGGCGGGCGCGAAGCGGACGAGCAGGCCGGGCCAGCCTTCATAATGCGGGGTTTGCCAGAAGATGCCGGGGTCGGTTTCAAGCAAAAGCTCCTTTTCCTCGATCGGGCACATGACGTGAAAACTGCCGGCCTCGCGGCCCGGCGACACGAAGGCCTTGCCGTTCACCTTCGGGCAGGGGGTGCCATAGTAGGGCGCCATTTCGACATCGGGCAATGCGCAGGCGAAGGCGACGACATCGCCCCAGTCATCGAAACGGGAAGCGTTCACCCCTCCTCCCGCGCCGCACGGCGGCGCTCGTCCCACCAGGCGATACGCTCGGCGATGCGTTTTTCGAAACCGCGGTCGACGGGGCGATAGAAGGTCGCGGGCGCCATGGCATCGGGCCAGTAATTGTCGCCCGAAAAGCCGTCGGGGGCGTCATGGTCATAGGCATAGCCTGCGCCATAGCCCAGATCCTTCATCAGCTTGGTCGGCGCATTGAGAATGTTCGCCGGGGGCGCAAGCGAGCCGGTTTCGCGCGCTGCGGTCCAGGCCGCCTTTTGCGCGGCATAGGCAGCATTCGATTTGGGCGCGGTCGCGAGATAGAGGCACGCCTGCACGATCGCGAGTTCGCCCTCGGGCGAGCCGAGAAACTGATAGGCGTCCTTGGCGGCGAGGCATTGGGTCAGCGCCTGCGGGTCGGCGAGCCCGATATCCTCGCTCGCAAACCGGACGAGACGGCGCAGGACATAGAGCGGCTCCTCGCCCGCGACGAGCATGCGCGCGAGCCAATAGAGCGCCGCCTGCGGGTCCGATCCGCGCAGCGATTTGTGCAGCGCTGAGATCAGATTGTAATGACCGTCGCGGTCCTTGTCGTAGACCGGCATGCGGCGGTGGAGAAATTGCGCAAGCTGGGCCGCGTCGAGGGGATCGGCGATCGCCGCCGCGAACAGGGTTTCGACCTGATTGAGCAGGAAGCGCCCGTCGCCATCGGCGCTGGCGATCAGCGCCGCCCGCGCGTCCGCCGTCACCGGCAGGCTCCGCCCGACATCCGCTTCGGCCCGGTCGACAAGCTGCGCGAGCGCCATTTCATCAAGCCGTTGCAGCACCAGCACCTGCGCGCGGCTGAGCAACGCGGCGTTCAGCGCAAAACTTGGGTTCTCGGTCGTCGCTCCGACGAGCACGACCGTCCCGCGCTCGACAAAGGGCAGGAAGCCGTCCTGCTGCGCGCGGTTGAAGCGGTGAATCTCGTCGACGAAAAGCAGCGTGCGCTTGCCAGCCGCCGCCATCTTTTCGGCATCGGCGAACGCCTTTTTAAGGTCGGCGACGCCCGAAAACACCGCCGACAGCGGCGCGAAGCGCATCCCCACCGCTTCGGCGAGCAGGCGCGCGATCGTCGTCTTGCCCGTGCCCGGCGGCCCCCACAGGATGATCGACGACAATTGCCCCGCCGCAACCATGCGCCCGATCGCGCCTTCGGCGCCGGTCAGATGCTCCTGTCCGACGACATCGGCGAGGCTGCGCGGGCGCAACCGTTCGGCGAGCGGAACCGGCCCGGCGGCATCGCCCGCACCGGCCGGCGCATCGTCGCCGAACAGATCCCCGGCCATGCCGCGCTACCTCCGCTGCCGCTGCTTCTGGCGGATCAGCCGTAAATAGGTGTCGGCGACCGACTGATTGATCGCGTCCCATTCATAGGCCATGCTTTCGGCCAGCGCCGCCGCACCATGCGCCGCGCGCAGCCCGGCATCGGTGCAATAGCGCTCAAGGTCGTCTGCAAAGCCGGTGATCGACCCCGGATCGACGAGATAGCCCGTCTGGCCATGCTTGACGATGCTGGCGCTGCCCGTCGCGCGTGCCGCAACCACCGGCAGGCCGCATGCCATCGCCTCCAGCGTGACATTGCCGAAGGTTTCGGTGACCGACGGGTTGAACAGCATATCGCACGACGCGATCGCCCGGGCGAGATTGGGACCGCCCTGAAAGCCGACGAACTTCGCCTGCGGCAGCCGCGATTCAAACCAGTCGCCCGCCGGACCTTCGCCGATCACGACGACCTGATGGCGGACCTTGCGGCGTTCGAGCACGTCGATCGTGTCGGCGAAAACGTCGAGCCCCTTTTCCATGACCAGCCGCCCGAGGAAGGCGATGACGGGCATGTCGTCGGCGATGCCCCAGGACTGGCGCCAGCTCGCCTCGCGCCGGTCGGGCCGGAAAATGTCGCGCTCCACGCCGCGCGTCCAGATGCCGATGTCATAGTTCATCCGCTGTTCGCGCAGCACCTGCGCGAAGCTTTCCGACGGCGCGATCAGCGCGTCGCAGCGCCGGTAGAGCCGGCGGAGCCATGCGACCATAATCGGTTCGAGGAAGGACAGGTTGTAATAGCGGAAATAGGTTTCGAAGCGCGTGTGCACCGAACAGGCGACGGGGATATTGCGCCGCCGTGCCCACGCCGCCACCTGCCGCGAAACACGGTCGGGGCTGGAGATATGCAGGATATTGGGCGCGAATTTCGCGATATCCTCGCGCACGCGGGCCGAGAAGTGAAGCGGGATGCGATATTCGGGGCGGTTCGGGATCGCCATCGACGGCACGCTGACAAGGTCGCCGGTCGGCTCGAAATCGGGTTCGGCAACCGTCGGCGAATAGACGCGCACCGATGCGCCCTGGCGCAGCAGATAGCCGACAAGGCGGTTGAGCGCCTTGTTCGCGCCATCGACCGTCATATTGTAATTGCCGCTGAACAGCGCGATGCGAAGGTCCGAAACGTCCATCCGGTTTCCGCTAGTCTTTTGCCCCGTCAAAGGCAATTCGTCAGAAGTCGGCGCCGCGATCGGCCGAGGCTTCCAGATCGACGACCACCGGCGGATGCAGGCGCAGACGATGAACACGCTTTTCGTCGGCTTCGGTGATTTCGATGCGCCACCCGCTCGGGTGGTGCAGCACCTCGCCGACCGCCGGGACATGCCCCGCGAGCACCGCAGCGAGGCCGCCGAGCGTGTCGACATCCTCATCGACTTCGGCAAGGCGCGGGTCGATCACTTCGCCGATATCGTCGAGTTCGGCGCGCGCATCGGCGTCCCAGCAGCCGTCGGCGTCGGGCACGAACAGCGCGGTCGGCTCGTCGTCATGCTCATCCTCGATCTCGCCGACGATTTCCTCGACCAGATCCTCGATCGTAACCAGCCCGTCGGTGCCCGAATATTCGTCTATGACGATCGCAAGGTGCGTGCGCTTCGCGCGCATTTCGGCGAGCAGGTCGAGCACGCCCATCGATTGCGGCACATAGAGCGGCTGGCGCAACAGGTCGAGCAGCGGCGGCGGCGTGCGCCCTTCGGCGAGCACGGCAAACACGTCCTTGACGTGGATCATCCCGACGACCTCGTCGAGCGTTTCGCGGTAGACCGGCAAGCGGCTGTGCCCCGCGTCGGCAAAGATGGCGACGATTTCCTCGAAACTGGCGCTTTCCGAAATCGCGATGATCTCGCCGCGCGGCACCGCCACATCGTCGACCGTCTGTTCGCCGAAGTGCAGCAGGTTGCGCAGCATCTTGCGTTCGATGGGCGACAGATCGCCGACGATGCTGCTGCCGCGGCGCTCCGCGCCCTCTTCCTCGGCCTCGTCGATGACCTCTTCGATCTGCTCGCGCAGCGACGGTTCGCTGTTACCGCCGAACAGCAACGTCCGTATTCCGGCCCACAGGCCGGATCTACTGTCCTCTTCCGATCGGGTCGAAGACCCCTGCTCGTCGGGCATGTCTCTCGCTTTTGCCGTTAATCCTGCACCGCATATGGATTGGCGATGCCCAGCGATGCAAGGGCTTTCACTTCCAAAGCCTCCATCGCCTCGGCGCCATGGTCGTCGACATGGTCGTATCCGACCAGATGCAGCGTCCCGTGGACGATCAGATGGGTCGCATGATCGGCGACTGAAACCCCCTTCTCCGCCGCTTCGCGCACGCAGGTTTCGCGCGCCAGCACGATGTCGCCGAGCAATATCTCGCCGTCGTCGCTGTTGCTCATCGTTTCGAGAAGGTCGGGCTGAACCTGCGGAAAGGACAGGACGTTGGTCGGCTTGTCCTTGCCGCGGAAATCGCGGTTGAGCGCCTGCACCTCGTCATCGTCGGTCAGGCGGATCGCCACCTCGACTAGCGGCGCGGCATCGGCAAGCGCGGCGTAAGGGGTCAGCGCGAGCGCGGCCGCGGCCGCTTCGCCAGCGCGCGCCTGCCAATCGAGATCGTCGGGCCATGGGGTGGCCTCGTGCGTTTCGACGCTCAGCATGGGCTGGGGCTGCGCCGGCGGGGTTGCCGGCGTCGGGGGCGCGCCCTGCCCCGACGGTGGCTGACGGTCGCCGATGGGGAGGCGCAGATCGACGCGCGTGCCGCCGATTTCGGTGCTGATGACCGCATTGCCGTCCTCGACGCCGATGCTCGTCTTGTCGCCGACCGGGATCGTGCCGACGTCGGGCACGTCGAGCGGCTGAACCGGCCCCGCGGGATCGGCGGCCGGCGGCGCCTTCTTCGGTTCGGCGCCGCGGCCGCTTGCCTGCACCATGAAATCGCGCCAGATTCGCGCCGGCACGCCGCCACCGGTCACGCCTCGCAGCGGCGAATTATCGTCGTTGCCGACCCACACGCCCACGACCAGCCCATCGGTATAGCCGATGAAATAGGCGTCGCGATTGTCCTGGCTCGTCCCCGTCTTGCCAAAGCCGGCGATCGGCAGCCGCGCCGCGCGCCCGGTGCCGCGATTGACCACGGCGCCCAGCATATCCTCTATCCCGTCATGCTCGCGCGCCGAAAAATGGCTCGGCCCCCAGACCATATTTTCGAACCAGCCCTTGTCCTCGCTCTTGAACGCGTGCGGCACGACCGGATAGGCGTTCGCCGCCACCGCGGCATAGGCGGCGGTCAGTTCCATCAATGTCATCGTCGAGGTGCCGAGCGCCAGGCTCGGGTCGCCCTTGGCCAGCGGTGCGGTCACGCCCAGATCGCGCGCCATCGCGATGACGCGGTCATCGCCCACTTCCTGCAGCAGTCGCACCGCCGCGACGTTGCTCGACGTCGCGAAGGCGTCTTCCAGCGTGATGCTCGGCGAATAGGTGCCGCTGGCATTTTTCGGCCGATAGGTACCGGTTTCGATCGGCCCGTTGGCGATGCTGTCGTCCGGGCGCCAGCCTTTGCGTAGCGCCGCGAGATAGACGAACAGCTTGAAGGTCGATCCCGGCTGGCGCCGTGCCTGCGTAGCACGGTTGAACGGCGATGCGGCATAGTCGCGCCCGCCGATCATCGCCACGACCTCGCCATCGGGGCGCATCGCTACCAGCGCCACCTGCGATTTGCCGAGCGCGGCGCGATTGACGGCACGCCGCGCCGCCGCCTGCAAACGGGCGTCGAGCGTCGTCGTAATCGTCTGGCGCGAATAGCCGATGTCGCTGAGCTTGCGGGCCTGCGGCAGCGCCCAGTCGGCGAAATAGGTACCGGTGGGCAGGTCGTCGACCAGCCCTGCCAGCATCGCCGCCTGCGCCGGGGTCAGCTTTTCGGGCTGGCGATAGAAATAATGGAGCGACGCGGCGCGCAAACCATAGGTGTTATCGCCGAAATAGGCGTTCGACAGATAGCGCTCGAGGATCTCGTCCTTGGTCAGCCATGCCTCGAGCCAGAAGGCGATCAGCGCCTCGCGCGCCTTGCGACCCAGCGTGCGCTTGGGCGTCAGGAAGGTGAATTTCGCGAGTTGCTGCGTGATCGTGCTGCCGCCCTGCGTGCGGCCGCCGGTGACATTGCTCCATACCGCCCGCGCGACGCTGCGCGGATCGACGCCCCAATGATTGTAGAAACGGCGGTCCTCGATCGCGATGAAGGCCTGCGTCACATGATCGGGCAGATCCGCGACCTTCACCGGTTTGTCGACAACCGCGCCGATGCGCGCAATCGGGGTACCGTTCGATGCAAGCAGCGTAATCTGCGGCGGCGCAATCGGTTCGAGCGATTTCGACAGCGGCGCCGTGATCGCCAGCCAGCCGACGAGCAGGATGAAGAGGATCGCAAAGGCCGCAAAGCCGCGCGACAGCCAGCGCAGCCATCGTGGCCGCGGCTTCTTCGCGCCCGCCGGCGTCGCAGGCGTTTCGGCAGGCGGAAACAGCGGTTCTTCAATCGCCGGGGGCGGCGGATCGTCGGAAAAGGGAAAAGCGGTCATTCTTCGCGCCGTATTACACCCCCAATACAGAGCGTGCAATCGCTCGTGCGGCGAAGTGCCGTCACGCGCGTCTTTAGTGCATATGGCGCAGCTTGTCGGGGTTACGCACGACATAGATGCCGACGACCAGCCCATCCTCGATTTCCAGCGCCGTCGTCTGATATTCGCCATCGGCCTCGCGCGTCACGAAGCCGGGCAATCCGTTGATCGTCCCGACCTCGACCAGCGTCGAGGCATATTTTCCGAACAGGACCGCCAGGCTGCGATGCACCCGCATGACGAGGTTGAAGCCGAGCACCGGCTGCATCGCCGCGGGCCGCTTGCCGCCGCCATCGGACCACATGCCGACATCGGCCGCGAGCAAATTGCCGAGCGCGCTCATGTCGCCGCTCCGCGACGCCGCGAAGAAGGCGCTGGCGATTTCGAGTCCGCGCTCGCGCTCGAGCCGATAGCGCGGGCGCGCGTCGCGGACGTGGGCGCGGGCACGGGTCGCGAGCTGGCGCGTCGCCGCCGCATCGCGGCCAATCGTCGCCGCGACTTCGTCGAACCCGACGCCGAAGACGTCATGGAGCAGAAAGGCCGCGCGTTCGAGCGGTGATAGCCGTTCGAGCGCAAGCATCAGCGGCAGCGTAACATCGTCGTCGGGCTCCTCGCCGACAATCGGATCGGGAAGCCACGGTCCGACATAGGTTTCGCGCCGCACCCGCGCCGATTTGAGCTGGTCGAGACAAAGCCGCGTCACGGTGCGCCGCAGAAAGGCAGCGGGTTCATGCACCGACGCACGATCGGCGCCGAGCCAGCGGATGAAGGCATCCTGGACCACATCCTCGGCATCGGCGACCGAGCCGAGCATGCGATAGGCGACGCGCGTCAGCAGCGGACGCAGCGGATCGAAACTCGCCGCCGCATCCGCCGCTTCCGCATGCGAAGGTGCCGTCGCTGTCACGCGGCGCGCGCCGGCTGTTCGAGCCAAAGGTCGAAACCGACCGCGATGCGGTTCCATCCGTTGATGATGTTGATCATCAGCGTCAGCTTCACCTGTTCCTCCGGCGTGAATTCGGCCTCGAGCGCCGCCTTGGCTTCGCCCTGTGTGTGCCCCTGCGACAGACGCGTCAAGGCGTCGGTCCAGGCGAGCGCCGCGCGTTCGCGGGGCGTATAGCAGGGCGCCTCGCGCCAGGCCGACAGCAGATAGATGCGCTGCTCGCTCTCGCCGCCGGCGCGGGCTTCGGCGGTGTGCATGTTGATGCAATTGGCGCAGCCGTTGACGATCGACGCGCGGATCTTGACGAGTTCGGTCAGGCTTTTCTCGAGGCTGTCCTGCACCGCGAGCGAAACCGCCATCCACTGCTTCATCAACTGCGGCGCTGCGGCGAAGGGTTCGGTTACCTTGGTCATGTCATCACTCCTTTGTTCGGGTTGTGCCGACATGACGAGGCAGCGCCGGTCGATTGTGACATGGCGCACGAAAAAATTTCGCGACGACGCTCTTTTGCGATAGCTTCGCGCATCGACAACGGCCGAAGGGGGCGTGTGATGAAGTTTCTCGATGGATATCGTGAACAGGCCTATGCGCTGCTGCGCATCGTCGCCGGCCTGCTGTTCCTCGCGCACGGGGTTCAGAAGTTCTTCAATTTCCCGACCGATTTTCCGATGCCGCTCAACCCGATGCTCTATGCCGCCGGAACGATCGAACTCGTCGCGGGCGCGCTGATCATCATCGGCCTGTTCACGCGGCCCGCAGCCTTCATCGCCAGCGGCATGTCGGCGGTCGGCTATTGGGTCGTTCACGCGCCGAACGGGCTCTATCCGATCGTCAACGGCGGCGAGACGATCATCCTCTATACCTTCATCTTCCTGTTCATCGCGACACGCGGCGCCGGGATATGGAGCATCGACGCCAGCCGCTCCAAAGACTGAACGTCTTTCGCGTCAGGGCGCCGTCGCTCTCAGCTTCCCGGCCCCTCATAGGCTTCGACGATCCGCCCGACGATCGGATGACGCACCACGTCGGCGCTCGTGAAGCGGCTGACGTTGATCCCTTCGAGCCCTTCGAGCCGCGCGACTGCATCAGCAAGGCCCGATGTCGCGGGCAGCGGCAGGTCGACCTGCTTGGGGTCGCCGCAGATCACCATGCGGCTGTTCATGCCGAAGCGGGTGAGGAACATCTTCATCTGCGGGATCGTCGTATTCTGCGCTTCGTCGAGGATGATGAAGGCATCGGCAAGCGTGCGCCCGCGCATGAAGGCGAGCGGCGCTATCTCGATCTCGCCGCTCGCGATGCGGCGTTCGACCTGCTCGGCGGGCAGGCAATCGTGCAGCGCGTCGTAGAGCGGACGCAGATAGGGATCGACCTTTTCCTTCATGTCGCCGGGCAGGAAGCCGAGCTTCTCGCCCGCCTCGACCGCCGGGCGCGAGAGGATCAGGCGCTGGACGCTGCCGGTGATGAGCTGCGCGACGGCCTGTGCGACCGCAAGATAGGTCTTGCCCGTGCCCGCGGGACCGAGCGCGAAAATCACATCGTCGCGCGCCAGCGCCTGCATATAGGGGATTTGCGACGGCGCGCGCGGGACAATCGTCTTTTTGCGCGTACGGATCATCACCGGCGGCGCGTCGCTTGTTTCGTGGCGGATGATGCCGTCGAGCGTCGGCTGCGCCGTCATCGCGATCACCGCATCGACCAGCCCGCTGTCGATCTCTTCGCCGCGTTCGATCCGCGTATAAATTTCGGTCAGCACATCGCGCGCGCGCGCCGCGGCTTCGGCCTCCCCTTCGATCTGCACGCGGTTGCCGCGCGCCGAAATATAAACGCCGAGCCTGTTCTCGATCGCCACCAGATTACGGTCAAACTCGCCGAACAATATGCCCAGAAGCTGGGTTCGCTCGAACTCCACCGACAATCGGACGCGGTCGCCGGGTTCGGCGGGCGATGCGGCGGTCAGCGGGCGTTTCGACACGTGGGCAGGGCTCCTTCTTTCAGTAACAACCTGTGTACTCCGGCGAAGGCGGGAGTCCATCTCCCGTAGCACCGGAATGCGGCGAAAGGAGATGGGTCCCCGCCTTCGCGGGGACACCCAAACTCAAAGCCGGCACTAGGCAACCGCTTCCATCAACGGCTCGGCGCCAAGGCTGTTGGGCCCGGCCGATGTAATCCGCACATCGGTCATGTCGCCGATCGCCAGCCCCGGCGCCGTCACGTGCACCGATTGCAGCCAGGGCGATTTGCCGATCAACTGGCCGTCATGCTTGCCTTTGCGTTCGAGCAGCAGGCGCGTCGTGCGCCCGACCGTCGCTTCGTTGAACGCCTGTTGCTGCTGATTGAGCAGCGCCTGCAGCCGCTGGAGGCGGTCGTTCATCACCGCTTCGTCGATCTGTTCGTCCATCGTCGCTGCGGGCGTGCCGGGGCGGCGCGAATATTTGAAGCTGTACGCCATCGCGTAATTGGTCGCGCGCACGATATCGAGCGTCGCCTCGAAATCGGCCTCGCTCTCACCGGGAAAGCCGACGATGAAGTCACCCGAGATCGCAATATCGGGACGCGCCGCGCGAACGCGTTCGATGACGCGCAAATAGCTGTCGACGCTATGGCTGCGGTTCATCGCCGCGAGGATGCGATCGCTGCCCGCCTGCACCGGCAGGTGGAGGAAGGGCATCAGCTTTTCGATCTCGCCATGCGCCGCGATCAGCCCGTCGGTCATGTCGTTGGGGTGGCTGGTGGTATAGCGGATGCGCTCAAGCCCGTCCTCCCGCGCAAGCTCGCGGATCAGGCCGTCGAGGCCGATCGCCCGGCCCTTGTCATCCTCGCCGTCCCACGCGTTCACATTCTGCCCGAGCAGGGTGATTTCGCGCACCCCGCCCGCGATGAGCGCGCGCGCCTCGGCGATCAGGTCGGCGAACGGCCGGCTGATCTCGGCACCGCGCGTATAGGGCACGACGCAATAGGTACAGAATTTGTCGCACCCTTCCTGCACGGTCAGAAAGGCCGTCGGGCGCTGACCACCCGCGCGCTTCGGCAGCGCGCCGAACTTGCTTTCGAGCGGCATGTCGAGGTCGATCGCCTTTTCGCCGCGTTCGGCGCGCGCGATCAGGTCGGGCAACCGGTGATAGGCCTGCGGGCCGACGACGACATCGACGCTCGGCGCGCGGCGCGCGATTTCGGCGCCCTCGGCCTGCGCGACGCAGCCCGCGACCGCGATCGTCGGCGTGCTGCCGTCCTCGCGCTTCAGTCGGCCGATGTCCGAATAGACCTTCTCGGCCGCCTTTTCGCGGATGTGGCATGTGTTGAGCACGACCAGATCGGCATCGGCGCCATCGGCGGCGGGAACATAACCCTGCATCCCCAGCATCTCCGCCATGCGTTCGCCGTCATAGACGTTCATCTGGCAGCCGAAGGATTTGACGTGGAAGGTCTTGGCGGGATTTTTGGCGGGGGAGTCGGATGTCATCGGCGCCCTATAGGCGATGGCGGCTGATCGCGGAAGGGTTTGGCGTCTCCGCCATGGCGCCGGCGATCGCAGCCCGCGCCGCCTCGGCAAGCAGCTTGCGGTCCGCCTCCGCATCATTGGGCAGCGGATCGAGATAATGGATGGTCAATGTGATCGGCCGCTTGCGCGCCAGCAGTCGCTTGAAATTGTCGAGGCCCGATTCGGGATCGAGCCACGCGATATCGGGCGCATCGACCCCATAGTCGAGAAACACCGGCTGCACCTGAAGCCGCGGCGGCGTCGGAATCACCGCCTGCAACAGCGACGGCCGGAACGGCAGCAAGCCGTCGCCGGGCCCCGTCGTCCCTTCGGGAAACAGCGTCACCGGGCGCCCGCGCGCAAGCGCATTGCGCAGATCGTTCGTCTGATTGTGAATCTCGCGCTTCGCCTCGCGCTGGACATAGATGGTGTGATTCTGGTCGGCGAGCCAGCCGACGAGCGGCGTCGTGCCCACCTCGGCCTTGGACACAAAGGCCGATCGCGCCGCACCGCCGAGCGCCAAAATGTCGAGCCAGCTGACATGGTTCGACACAAACAGGACATCGCGGCGCAGCCGCGTGCCGGTCGTCGTGATCCGCAAACCCGCGATCCAGCCGACCGCATTCAGGAAGGCCATGACCATCGGCGATGGCCGCCCGATGGCGCGGTAGAAAAGGTGCGGGACGATCAGGAAAAGGAGCGTCAGCACCATCAACGCAAGGCGAAAGACCGAGCGCCAGGTGATCCGGGCGCGATCAGTCGCGCTTGCGATCGATGGCGACACCGTAAAGCTCCATGCGGTGATCGACGAGGCGGAAGCCCAGCCGTTCGGCTATCACCTTCTGCAACGCTTCGAGTTCGGGATCGACGAATTCGATCACCTTGCCCGTTTCGACGTCGATCAGATGATCGTGATGCGCCTCGGGCGCGGCTTCGTAGCGCGAACGGCCGTCGCCGAAATCATGGCGGTCGAGGATGCCCGCTTCTTCGAACAGGCGCACGGTACGATAAACGGTGGCGATCGAAATGCCGCTGTCGATCTTCGACGCGCGCTCGTACAGCGTTTCGACGTCGGGATGATCTTCGGAATCCGAAATCACGCGCGCGATGATGCGGCGCTGTTCGGTAATCCGCAGGCCCTTTTCGTGGCAAAGGGCTTCAAGATCGATGGAACCGGGCATGATGGCCTTTCGTGCAAAGCGCGCAGGTCGCGTCCTGTTTCTTCAATCTGTATAGGGTCGCCCCGCGCATAGAACAAGGGCGGCGCCCCCCGGCACCGCCCCTGCATTCTGCGCCGTGAAAAGCTCAGACTTTCTTGCGCTTGCGGCCACCGCCGCGTCCCTTGGTGCCCAGGCCGATCTCCTTGGCGAGCGCGCGCCGGCGTTCGGCATAATTGGGCGCAACCATCGGATAATCGGCAGGAAGGCCCCACTTTGCGCGATAATCGTCGGGGGTCATGCCATAGTGGGTCATCAGGTGGCGGCGAAGCATTTTCAGCTTTTTGCCGTCTTCCAGACACACGATGTGATCGGGCTTCACCGACGCGCGGATCGAAACCGCGGGCACCGGCTTTTCTTCCTCGACCGGCTTTTCACCAAGGTTCGACAAGGCTGTGTGGACGTTGTTGATCAGGATCGCGAGATCGGAAATCGCGACGCTGTTATTGCTGACGTGCGCCGCGACGATGTCGGCAGTCAGTGTGACGAGCATTTCATTGGTATCGGCAGACTCCGACATGAAACTCATTCCCCATATAAAGACCCGGATAATCAGCGATTTGATTATTGGGGGGTTCCTACCCCGAGGAAATTCATGCCATTTTGGTGGGAATTTCGCAATGCCTCAATTGCTAATGATCTGCGTCCTTGACTGGGCGCCGCATCGTAATCGCATCGCGCATTACACCGTCGCGACCGCGGTAATAAGCAGGGCGCCGTCCGCACTCCGTAAAACCCGACGCCCGGTAAAGATGAATAGCGTCATTGTCGGCCCGCATTTCAAGGAAATAGTCTTCGGCGCCTTCGCCCGATGCCCAATTCTGCCAGTCGGACATGAGTTTTTTTGCGACACCGCGGCCGCGAAAGGCCGGGTCAACGGCGAGCAGCAGCAATTCGCTTTCGGGCCCGGCGATCCGCGCGGCATAAAAGCCGCACGCGCGCTCCCCGGCCCACGCCAGACAGATGCGCGCCGAAGGCAGCGCGAACAGCGTCAGCAACTGCCCCGCGGTCCACGCCTCGCCATAAGCGGGGTCGAACGCCGCATCCATGACGCGCATCGCCGCATTGAGGTCCGCAACGCGCGCGGTGGCGATCCGCACCGCCTCGCTCATGGCGTCGCCATCGGTTTTGCGTCGGGCGCCCGCCCGTAGATGGGACGAGGGTCGTCGAACAGGGCGTCCGCCGGCAATGCGGGCAGCGCGCGCGCGTCGGGCAGCATCGCCAGCGCCTCGCCGAAGCCGCGACGCGCAACAAAGGCTTCAGCGCGATTGCCCACGATCAACGCCTCCCCGCTCGCGATGGCGGCGTCGGGCAACAGCGATTGCACCGGCCCGCGCGGCGTCAGCTCGGCGCCGAAGGGCTGGACGAACCATTGACCGTGTCCACCCTCCATGACGACGAGTGCGCCGCCTGCCGCCGCAATCGGCGCGGCCGCCGCCGCGGCGACAAGAGCCGGGGTCGAAAAGCCCCGAACCGGGACGCCCCAGGCCAGTCCCAGCGCGCGCGCCGCCGCGACGCCGATGCGCACGCCGGCAAAGCTGCCCGGCCCGCAGCCAACCAATATCCCGGCCGCTCGTCCCCCGCCTTGCAGTTCGGCGATCAGGGGAACCAGCCGCTCGGCATGGCCGCGTCCGATCACCTCGTGCCGCGCATCGACCACGCGCGCGCCATCGATCAGCGCGACCGTGCAGGCCTCGCTGGCACAATCGATGACGAGCCGGAGCGCGTCAGGCGATGCGGTTGAAGCGGTCAAAGTCCGGCCGCGGGCTGCGGTCGAAGATGCTCGCCGGGTCGCCATAGCCCAGCGTCGAGATGAAATTGCTCTTCACATTCGGCGTATCGGCGAAAAATGCGGCGTCGACGGCGTCGTTGTTGAACCCCGACATGGGTCCCGTATCGAGCCCGAGCGCCCGCGCGGCCATGATGAAATAGCCGCCCTGCAGGCTGGAGTTGCGGAATGCGGTGGTCGCGGCGTGCGGTGCGTTGCCCGCGAACCAGCTCCGCGCGTCGGTGTGCGGAAACAGTTCGGGCAGATGTTCGTAAAATTCATTGTCCATCGCGATGATCGCGGTGACCGGCGCCTTCAATATCTTTTCGGCGTTCGCGGGCATCGAGAGCGCGGCGAGCTTTTCCTTGGCATCGTCCGAAACGCACCAGACGATACGCGCCGGCAGACTGTTCGCGCTCGTCGGGCCGAATTTCATCAGATCCCAGATCGCGCGAAGCTGTGCGTCCGACACCGGCATGTCGAGATAGCCGTTATAGGTACGCGCGGTGCGGAAAAGCTGGTCGAGGGCGCTGTCGGAAAGCGGCTCGCTCATCGGGACATACTCCTGTGGCTGGGATCAGATCAGACCGCGTGGACGGCGGTGACTTCGGGAACATAATGTTTGAGCAGCGACTCGATCCCGTTCTTGAGCGTCGCGGTCGACGAGGGACAGCCGGCGCAGGCGCCCTGCATCTTCAGATAGACATTGCCCTTGTCGAACCCGCGATAGACGATATCGCCGCCGTCGTTGGCGACCGCCGGGCGGACGCGCGTTTCGATCAATTCCTTGATCTGGTCGATGATGTCGGCATCGGCCGGGTCGTCGGCAAAGCCCCCCTCCGCCTCGCCCGGAACACTGATCCCCGCGGCGCTCGCCGGGTTGAACAGCGGCATATCGCCCAGGAAATGATCCATGATGATGCCCAGCACATCGGGCTTCGCCATCGACCATTCGGCGCCGGGCGCGATCGTCACCGACACGAAGTCGCGCCCGAAAAAGACGCCGCTCACATCGCCGAGGGTGAACAACGCCTGCGCCAAGGGCGAGGCTTCGGCCTCTTCGGGGCTGGCAAAGTCGCGGGTTCCCGTTTCCATGACCGGACGGCCGGGCAGGAATTTGAGCGTCGCGGGGTTCGGCGTCGATTCGGTTTCGATCAGCATGGGTCGCATTTGGGACCGGGCGGCCCTTTGTGCAAGGCGCCGCGCCGCGCTACACGCCAAATATGCGCCCATTCACCCATTTTGCCGCCATCGACTGGTCGGGCGCCCGCGGCGCGCGCCAGCGTGGTATAGCACTCGCCGTGGCGAGCGGCGCGGCGGCGCCCGCGCTCGTCCGGCCGGGGCATGTCTGGTCGCGCGCGGAAATATTCGACTGGCTCTGCGACGTCGCAGCACAAGGCACCGACATGCTGATCGGCTTCGATTTTTCGGCTGCTTTCGCCTTTGCCGACCGCGACGCCTATTTCCCCCAATGGCCCGACAGTCCGCCCGATATGCGCGCGCTATGGGCGCTCGTCGCGCGCCATGCGGCGGACGATCCGCATTTCGAGGCGCATGGCTTTCTCAATCATGCGGAGGCCCGCCGCCATTTCCGTCACGCCAAGGGCGATGTCGGCGACTTGTTCGAGGGTGGCGCAGGACGGCTGCGTATCGTCGAACAGCATCAGCGCGCGACCCGCCAGGCGGCAAGCGTGAGCAATTTCAACCTCGTCGGTGCAGCGCAGGTCGGCAAGGCCAGCCTGTCGGGGATGCGGCTGCTCCACCATCTCGGCGGCGCCCTCCCGCTCTGGCCGCTCGATCCGGCGCCCCCGCGCGGCCCGCTGCTCGTCGAAATCTACACCGCGCTTGCCGCCCGCGCCGCGGGCGTGCCCGCCGGGCGCAGCAAGATCCGCGACGGCGCCGCGCTCGACACCGCGCTCGCGGCGCTCGGTTCGCCGTCGGCGGGGCTTGCGGGGCCGGTCAGCGACCATGCGAGCGACGCGCTGCTCAGCGCCGCCTGGCTCCGCGCGATTGCCGCCGATGCCGCGCCCTGGTCCCCCGCACCGCTCACCCCGGCGATCGCGCGCACCGAGGGCTGGACCTTTGGCATAATTTGACGCAAGGGGCGCGAGCGCGCCGGCTTAGCTCAGTTGGTAGAGCAACCGCCTTGTAAGCGGTAGGTCGTCAGTTCGAGTCTGACAGCCGGCACCATAGCGCCCGATAATATCCTCATCGCGCCGTCCGCAATTTGCATTGACAGCCGATGCATTCGGTCACGCCATTCGCCAAGGCAGTTCCAGAGAGACACCGAAGCGCCCCTCGCCAACAGGCCCGGACGTCATCGCGTAATTGCCCTGGAAGCGAGCGCGTAATCGTTCGGCCACATTCTTGAGGCCCACTCCCAAACCCGACGTCTTCGGCATATCCCCGTCATTCCGGGGCATGTCGTTTTCGATCGCGATGCACAGCCGATCCCCTGCCCGGCCGGCCCTGAGCAATATCTCAACCCTGCCGCGGGTCGCACCTACGCCATGCTTGAGAGCATTTTCGATGAGCGGTTGCAGGATAAGGCTTGGGACCAGCGCATCGGCCACATCGGGGTCGGCGGCTATCGAAAAGCGCATGCGGTCGGAAAACCGCTCGCGTTCGATCTCCAGATATTCTCGCTGCAGTGCGATTTCATCAGCAAGCGGAACGTCATGGAATGGATCGAGCGCCAATGTTGTCCGCAGAAAAATGGAGAGGGAAAGCACCATGCGTTCGGCTTGCGTGGCGGCACCTTCTTCGATCAGCCCGGCAATCGAATTGAGCGTATTGAACAGGAAATGCGGATTTATCTGATAGCGCAGCGCGCGCATCTGGGCACTCAGCGCCTCTTCTCGTATGGCGGCGAGACGCACCTTGCGGTCGTTCAACTCGAACGCATAGATCAACGCGACGAACAGACATCCCCAAGCGAAAAAAATCGCCCATGCCGCTCCAAAATAGACCGTGAGGTCCGTCGCGCGCATTGGCGCGAGATGCAGAATCGCCGCGATTGCAGGGTACAATGCATGGAAACCAGCCCATAGTGCAGCCAGCACAACCGACAGCAAAAAGGCCGCGATCATCAGGAGAGGTAACGAATCTTCCGAAGTACGACGTCGCACCGATCGCTCGTGCAGCATGAAGATGAGGTAGGACAGGCCAAGCGCCAATGCCGAGAGCGATACAAAATCTACAAATCTGTATAGCAGGAAGGATCGTGAGACGTCGCTCGTCGCGCCGATGATGAATGCCGCCACGATCATGACAAAAACCCAGAACGCGATACCGAATCTGATCGTGGCAATACGAATGCCCCGCGCATTTGCCGGTCGGTTTCTGAAATTCACGTCCAGCGCTATGTCATCGGGATTCATGACAGCCCCCTCCAGCCCCTGTTGCACGCCGCAAGCTCTGCACCGGCGTTTTGGCCGACACCAGCCGAAACACTATATGTCGCGGGTTGCCGCCTATTGTGAACGATAATCGCGCCGCCTCACCGGCGATAGTCCTTGGCCCGGAGACCGTATTTCGTCAGCCGGTCGTAGAGCGTCTTGCGCGGCAAGGACAATCGTTGCTGTACCTCGTCCACCTGTCCCTTTGCGTCGCGTAGCGCATCCTCGATCACCGCGCGTTCGAAGCGGGCGACCATTTCGCGCAGGCTTTGCGGCTCCGCATTGAGGGCAGAGCCTTGCGCGATGCGCGTCAGGCCCGTGACGAAGTTGCGCGCGAAGGTGCGCAGTTCGCGTATATTGCCCGGCCAGTCGTGGCTGAGCAAATGGCGCCATTCGGCTTCGCCGAGATCGCTCGTCTCCAGTTCCAGTTCAGCCTCGAAGGCGGCCACAAATTCGCGGAAGAGATCGGGAATATCCTCGCGTCGGCTCGCCAGTTCGGGCAGCGCAATCGCGATGCCGCCAAGCCGGTGGAGCAGTGCGGGATCGAGCGGCCGGGCGCCTTCTCCTTCGCCCGCGCTGCGCGAGATGGCGATGATACGGACGTCGACCGAACGTGGTCGCTCGGCGCCGATCGCAAGAAAACGGCGCGTGTCGATCAGGCTCAGCAACTGAGCTTTGGCGCGCTCGGGAATGCTCTCGATCTCGTCGAGAACCAGCGTGCCGCCTTGCGCCCGTTCGACGAGGCCCGACCGCGACAGCGCCACCGACGGATCGCGCCCGAACAGGATCAGATTCGCGTCGTCGTGCGTCAGAACGCCGGCATCGACGGTCACGAACGGCCGGTCGCGCCGCGGGCTGAGGTCGTGGACGAGCCGCGCGACGAAGTTCTTGCCAACGCCCGTCGGCCCGGAGATCATCAGGTCGACGTCGGCACGCGCGACTTCGGCGATCAGACGCTGCAGCCGCTCGGCGGTCTGCGACGATCCGCCGATCCGCCGATGCTCCCGCTCGCGCAGCGCGTCGCGCAGGCGCCGGTTCTCGAGCACCAGCGCGCGCCGGTCGTGCGCCCGGCCGATCGCATGCACCAGCCGCGAGACCGAAAAGGGCTTGGTAAAAAAATCCGCCGCACCATTTTTCATCGCCTCGACGGCCATCGCGACATCGCCGTGCGCGGTCGTGAAAATCACCTGCATTTCGGGATCGAGCGCGCGCAGATGATCGAAGAAGGCGATCCCGTCCATTCCGGGCATACGGATATCGCTGACGATCACGCCGGCAAAGGCGGGGGTGACGGCGCGCAGCGCAGATAAGGCGTCGGCGTGGGCGGAGACCTCGAAACCTTCGAGCGTCAGCGCCTGCACCGTCGCCTCGCGCAGCGTCTCGTCATCCTCGACGAAAAGGACCGTTGGCCGCACGCCGGTCATGCGCGCGGGATCGTCATGACGAAGGTCGTCGCGGATGCGTCCGCATCATAGGCAAGCTCGCCGCCAAGATCGCGCATGATGTCGCGCGCGATGACAAGGCCGAGGCCGAGGCCGTCGGGCTTGGTCGTCGCGAAGGGCCGGAACAGATCGTCGGCCTGCGCCGGCGAAAGCGGAGTCCCACTGTCGATCACGCGCAGGCAGACAGCATCGCCGCCCGCATCGACCGCGACTGTCACCCTGCCCCCCTCTCCCGCGGCATCGAGCGCATTTTGTAAGAGGTTGACCAGCACCTGTTCGAGCCGGACATGTTCGGCGGCGACGACGACCTGCGTTGCCTCCTCGGGCGGCAGGTCGATGGCGACGTGCATCGAGCGGATGCGATCGCGCAGCAGCAGCAGCGCCCCGTCGATCGCCTCGCCGAGCGGCATTTCGCGGCGGTCGGCCGGCTGACGCCGACTGAAGCGCCGCAGTTCGCCGGTCTGGCCGAGTGTCGCCAGTCGGTTGGCCTGCGATAGCTGTTCGCGCAGCGTGCGGGTTCGCTCGTCGAGCAGCGCCTGCGCGCGCGCATCGCGGCGTCGGCGCATCACGACGCCCGTCGCGGCAAGAACCGCCAGCACCAGAAAGCCGAGCGCCAGCGCCAGCCGCCCAGTCGCCACCGCCGCATCGACGCGCTGCGCCGGATCGGCGAGCAGGTGCAACACCCATCCGTCGGGAAGGATCGGCTGCCGCGTGTCGAGCAGCGGGATACGCACCGCCTCGCCCTCATTGGGCGAAACGATCGCGAGCGGGCGCAGCGTCCGGATGCCGAACTGTCGCAGATCGGCCTCGGCATCGCGCGCGTCGGTGCTCGCGCCTTGGGCCAGATGAAACCGCCAACGCTCGTCGCTTGCCAGCAGCACTACCCCGTCGCGATCGGTCACATAGACGCGCTGGGCCGTGTCGCGCCAACTCCTCTCGAGCCCGTCGAACTCCACCTTCACCGCGACGACGCCGAGCGGCGCGGCGCGCGTCCCGATGCGCCGCGCGATGTATAGCCCCGGCTCGCGGCTGACGGTGCCAAGCGCGAACTGGGTGGCCGATCCGTTGGCGAGCGCATCGTGAAAATAGCGGCGAAAGGCATATCTCGACCCGACGAAACTGGTCGGCAGCCGCCAGTTGCTCGCCGCGAGCGTCGTGCCATCGGCGCGCATCACATAGATCGCCGCCGCCGCCGATTGGCGCGCAAGCGCCTCGAGCCGCCCGTTGAGCGCCGCCACCGAAGCGCCGTCGCCCGCAGCCAGCGCGCGCACCTGCGGATCGTCGGCGAGCGCGATCGGAAGCAGGCTGAACTTGTCGAGCTCGCTGCGCAGGCTCGACGCCAATATCGCCGCGTCGTTACGCGCAAGTCCGGCCTGCTCGGACAGCGCGCGATCGTGCATCACCCGATCGGTGATCGCGACCGCGAGCGCGACGACGAGCAAGGCGCATAGCCCCGCAGCCAAAGCCCAGCGCCGCGCGCGCAGATCGATTCCCAGCACCGTCATCGCTCGGTTGATGTGCGAATATCCGCACTTTGTATATCCGAAATATGCGGAAATCTGCACAAATTTGATCGGAGATCATCATAAGCCGTTGTTTTATATAGAGCCGAAGGGAGGCAGCGCGATCGTTGCGCCCGCCGCGAACCATCCTAGAATTCCCGCAACGGCCGGTTCGAGCCGGCGGACAGGGGACAGGATGGCATGGGGTCGATCAGCATCGCGGCAGATGACGGCATGGGCGGACGCAAGCGCGTACCGCTCTATCGCCAGCTCTATTTCCAGGTTGTCGTGGCGATTTTGCTCGGCGCGCTGTTGGGGCATTTCTATCCCGATGCCGGCGAGGCGCTGAAGCCGCTGGGCGACGGCTTCATCAAGCTGGTGAAGATGATCATCGCGCCGGTGATCTTCCTGACGGTCGCAACCGGCATCGCCAGCATGAAGGACATGTCCTCAATCGGCAGCGTCGCCGCCAAGGCCTTCATCTATTTCCTGACCTTTTCGACGCTGGCGCTCATCGTCGGCCTGGCGGTCGCCAACATCGTGCAGCCCGGCGCCGGCCTCAACATCGATCCCGCCGCGCTGGATACCACCGCAGTCGCGACCTACGCGCACACCGCCGAGGAACAATCGCTCGCCGGCTTCCTGCTCAACATCATTCCGACGACGCTGTTCAGCGCGATGACCGACGGCGAAATCCTGCAGGTTCTGCTCGTCGCGATCCTTTCGGGCGTCGCAATCTTCACGACGCGCCCCAAGAGCGACCTCGTGCTCGATCTGCTGACGTCGTTCAGCGAAGTGATCTTCAAGCTTGTTCACATGCTGATGAAGTTCGCGCCGATCGGCGCGTTCGGCGCGATCGCCTTCACCATCGGCAAGTTCGGGATCGGGTCACTCGCCAGCCTCGCGACGCTCGTCGCGACCTTCTACCTCACCTCGCTGCTGTTCGTGGTCGTCGTGCTCGGGTTGGTCGCACGCTTCACCGGCTTTTCGATCTTCGCGCTGATCCGCTATCTCCGCGAAGAGTTGCTGCTGGTGCTGGGCACCTCGTCATCCGAAGCGGCGCTGCCGAGCCTGATGGAAAAGCTCGAAGTCGCCGGCTGCCGCAAGACGGTGGTCGGACTCGTCGTGCCGACCGGCTATTCGTTCAACCTCGACGGCACCAACATCTACATGACGCTCGCCGCGCTGTTCATTGCGCAGGCGACGGGCATCCACCTGTCGCTCGGCGAGCAGCTCGCGCTCGTCCTTGTCGCGATGATCAGTTCGAAGGGCGCGGCCGGGGTGACCGGCGCGGGCTTCGTGATCCTAGCCGCGACGCTCTCGGTCGTCCCGTCGGTTCCCGTTGCGGGCATGGCGCTGATCCTCGGGATCGACCGCTTCATGAGCGAATGCCGGGCGCTGACCAACTTCATCGGCAATGCGGTGGCGACGATCGTCGTCGCCAAATGGGAAAAGGCGCTCGATACCGATCGGTTGGCGGCGGCGATGGCCGGCACGCCGATGGCGCTGCCGAGCGAGGATAGCGAGCGCCACGAACGCTCCGGCCCGCACAGCCTTGCGATGAGCAAAGCAGGAGAAAGCGCATGATCTCGCGGCGGTCCATCCTTGCCGGCGGCGCGGCGCTCGCAGGTGCCGTCGGCGCTGCCGGATCGGCCCCGGCGTTTGCCTTTGCGGTCGAGGAAATTCCGCTTTGGCCCGGCAAACCGCCGGGCGGCAACGGCCCCAGCGGCCCCGAAAAGATCGGCGGCGCGGGGACCGGCTATGGCGCGGTATCGAATATCGCGACCCCGCGGCTGCGCGTCTACCGGCCCAATATCGCCAACGGCCGCGCGGTCATCGTCTGCGGTGGCGGCGGCTATTTCCGTATCCAGCTGTGGAAGGAAAGCACGCCCGCGGCGAAATGGCTCCAGCTTCACGGCTATACCGTGTTCGAGTTGATCTATCGCCTTCCGCGCGACGGCTGGGACGCGGCGGGCACCTCGCGGGCTTTACGGCGCTGCGGCCCGACCAGAAATTCTACGACGGCACCGATCGTTTCGAAAACGCCCCGGCACGCCCCGACTTCGCGGCGCTGCTCTTTCCGGTGGTGCAGTTGCGCAAGCCGTTCGAAACGACGCGGACGCGGCGCGAGATCATCGGCGAGCATCCGACCAAAGCCGCCGAAGACGCCTGGTCGCTCGATACGTTGGCGAACGGAAGCGCGCCGCCGATGATCCTCTTCTCGGCATCCGACGATCCGATCGCGCCGCCCGGCCATAATCTGTCGCTGTTCCAGGCTCTGCTCGCCAAGGGCGCGAAGGCCGAGCTGCACATTTTCGAGGAGGGCGGCCACGGATGGGGCCTCGGCACGCCCGACCAGATCCTAAGCCAATGGCCCGATCTGTTCGAAGCCTGGATGACCAGGCGGCCATTCGATCGATGAATACAGACAACAGGGGAAGGGAAATATCCATGCGTGCAATCACCATCGCAAAGCTGGCGCTGCTCTGCGGACCGAGCTTGCTTGCGGCGACCGTCGCACAGGCACAGGAACCGCTCGCCGCCGAAACCGCGGCGGACCAGAGCGCCGACCAGCCGGCACCGCCCGCGGACGCGAATGAGGCGATCGTCGTTACCGGGTCGCAGATTCAGGGTGCGAAGATCAACGACGTCCTGCCCGTCACCGTGCTCGACGAAACGGCGATCGAAAACACCGGCGCCTCGTCGGGCGACGAGCTGTTCCGGGCGATCCCGCAGGCCGGCACCGTCGCGTTCAACGAACAGAATTCGTCGACCGTCAACAATGTCCGCGGCGACGTCGGCTCGATCAACCTGCGCGACCTCGGCACCGGCAACACGCTGCTGCTGATCAACGGCCGCCGGATGACGCTTCACCCCGGTTTCCAGACCGAACTGCTCGTGCCGGTGGTGAGCTCCGACACCAATGAAATCGCGCCCGGCAGCGTCAAGCGGCTCGAGGTGCTGCGCGACGGCGCGTCGGCGATCTATGGCGCGGATGCGGTGGCGGGCGTCATCAACACCGTCCTCAAGGGCGACATGAAGGGCGGCTTCCTTGAAGGCGACTGGCGCGCCTCCGACGGCACCAGCCTCTACAGCTACCAGATTTCCGGCGGCTATGGTTTCGACTTCGGCGGCGGACGCGGCAACCTGACCGTTTATGGCGGCTATTTCTATGAAAACGGGCTGTCGAATGCCGCGCGCGACTATGCCGCGGACGATAATCGCCTGCCGCTGGTCGAAGGCACCGATTTCGAAGGCGACGCATCGTTCAACAATCGCAATACCTTCGGTCCGTTTGGGCAGTTTGATATTCAGGGCTCGTCGCCGTCGAGCCGGACGCCGATCGGCGACGATGATTTCTATCTCCAGCCGTCGAGCTTTCCCGGTTGCAAGCTGAGCTTCGGCGACGGTCTCTGCGCCCGCGACGGCACGACGCCGACCACTGCGGTCCGCTACAACACAATCTATGGCAACAGCCTGATCAGCCAGAAGCGTCGCTACAATGCGATGGCGCTGCTGAGCTACGAGCTCAGCAACAATGTCGAGGCCTATTTCGAAGGCAGTTTCTACCGGTCTGAAAACAACCGCCAGCTTGATGCTTCGGCGATCCTGAGCGCGGTGCCGGTCGGCATTTCGAAAAATGCCTATTGGAACCCGTTCGGCCCGGTCGGCAGTCCCAACCGCCTGCCCGGCACCACCATCGCCGCGAGCGGTGTGGATGTCATCATGGAGCGCTATCGCTTCGTCGATGTCGGCAATCGCGACGTGTCGGTCGACAAGAATGTCTATCGCCTCGTCGGCGGGCTGCGCGGCAATATCGGCGCGTGGGACTTCGACACCGGCTTCGTTTATTCCGAAGCGAAGCTCAACGACCTGACGCGCAACCGTGTGTCGCTCACGCTGATGCAGAACCAGATCAACCTGACGACGCCTGACGCCTATAATCCGTTCAACGGCGGCTGCGTCACCTCCGATCCCGGCATCGGCGACTGCACCCCCAACCCGGCCTCGTCGATCGATCCCTTCCGCATCGACGTCTACCGCAAGGGCGGTACCAGCCTCGCGCTCGGCGATTTCAAGATCAGCCGCAACGACCTGCTGTCGCTGCCGGGCGGCGATCTGGGTATCGCCGCGGGCGTCGAATGGCGCCGCGAAACCTTTTACGACGACCGCGATCCGCGGCTCGACGGGACAATCACTTTCACCGACAGAGTGACCGGCGAAGTCAATGGCAGCGACGTCGCGGGCACCAGCCCCTCGCCCGACACCAGCGGCTCGCGCGAAGTCTATTCGGCCTTCGCCGAACTGCTCGTGCCGGTCGTCAGCCCGGAAATGAATATCCCGCTGATCAACCGCTTCGATATCCAGCTCGCCGGCCGCGTCGAGCATTTCAAGGATATCGACGAAACCGCCGCGGTGCCGCGCATCGCCGCATCCTGGTCGGTCTTCCCCGGCGTCACCTTCCGCGGCGCCTGGTCCCGCGGTTTCCGGGCCCCCAATCTGGTGCAGGTCAACGACGCCGGGACGACGCGGTCGAACACGCGCGACGATTTCGTCCTGTGTCAGGCGCAGCTCGAAAAGGGGCTGATTTCCAGCCTCGGTTCCTGCACCGGCGCGGGCACGATCAGCTATCGCTCGGGTACCGAGAATTTAAAGCCCGAGGATAGCACCAGCATCAACCTGGGTATCGTCCTCGAACCGCGCTTCATCCCCGGGTTGACGCTGACCGCCGATTACTGGCGCGTCAAGCAGACCGGGCTGGTCGGCACGTTCGGCGACGACAATGCCATCGCGCTCGACCTGCTGCGCCGCCTGAACGGCAGTAGCAACCCCAACGTCATCCGCGCCGATCCGACCGCGGAGGACATTGCGCTGTTCACCGGCACCAGCCTCGCCCCCGCGGGCAAGATCACCCAGGTGCTCGACCCCTATCTCAACCTCGACAGCCGCGTCTCCAAGGGCTGGGACTTCGGCCTGTTCTACAAGGTGCCCGATTTCGGCATGGGCAAGTTCCGCCTGAGCCTCAACGTCGCGCACCTGATGAGCTTCGTCCAGTCGGCGGGTCCCGACGGTCAGGAAATCATCGATGGCATCGCCTCGGGCGTCCTGCCGCTCGACGTCACGGTCGGCGGTCTGGGCGAACTGGTCGAGATCGAGGGCCGGCCGAAATGGCGCGCGACCGGCGCGATCAACTGGGGAAGCGGCCCGGTCGATATCGGCCTGTTCGGCCAATATACGGGCAAGGTTTACGACACGAGCGTGATCCGCGACGTGCTGATCGATTCCGACGACCCGAACGCAAACTATTACCCGGTGCACGACCAGTTTACGCTGAACCTCTCGATCGCCTACACGATCAAGAATGACACCCCGCTCGACGGCACCCGCTTGCGCTTCGCGATCAACAATCTGTTCAACGAAGATCCGCCGCTGGCTGACGAGGATTATGGCTTCTTCAGCAGCCTCTACACCGCGCGTGGTCGCGTCTTCCACGTCGAGTTGCGCAAGAAGTTCTAGCGCAATGCGACTGTCCAGCGCCCTGGCGCAGCGCGTCGCGCTTGCGCTGGTCATCGGAGGGACGGGGGCGTGCAGCGGCACACCCCCGCTTCCCTCGCCCCTCGCCGCCGCGCCGGTCGAGCGCGGTTCGGGATGCGCGACAAGCACGGTGAGGATCGACTTCGATTTCGAAGAAGCGTCCGCATCGCGCTGCGTCATCCGGGGCGAGCGGTCGTTCGCGATATTGATCGGCCCTGAACATGCGCCACCGATCAACCCGAGTCCTTGGTACGCCTTTCGCTACCGGGCGAGCGGGTCGGCCGATATTTCGGTCGAACTCGACTATCTCGGCGCGGCGCATCGCTATGCGCCCAAATTGACCGCAGGCGGCACCGTCGCGCCCCTGTCCGCCAGCGTTGCGGCGGACGGGATGAGCGCCACGCTCTCGCTGCCCGCCGGCGAAGGGATCGTCAGTGGGCAGGAATTGTTCGGCAACGACCGCTATGATGCGTTGCTCGACCGGCTTGCGGCGCTACCCGCAGCCGAGCGGCGGACACTTGGCGCGTCGCTCGACGGTCGGCTGCTATCGGCGGTCCACATCGGCGACACGAAGGCGCCGCGGCTCGTCGTCCTGATCGGACGCGCCCATCCGCCCGAAATTACCGGCGAACCGCGGCGGCGTCGATCTCAATCGCGACTGGGGCAAGTTTTCGCAGCCCGAAACGCGCGCGGTCAAAAACTGGCTCGATCGCCTGCCCGCCGGCGTGCGCCCGGTCGCCATGGTCGATTTCCATTCGACGCAGCACAGCCTCTTCTATGTGCAGGGCGCCGACGAAACGACACCCGCAGAGGAGGCGTTCCTCGCAGCATGGCTTGGCGGGAAGGAGAAGGCGCTGCCCGGCTATCCCTTCACGATCGAGCGCCGCAATGCTAACCCCGGCTCGGGCACATCGAAAAACTGGTTTCACGCGACCTATGGTATCCCCGCCTATACCTACGAAGCCGGCGACGAAGCCGACCGCGCCGGAATCGATGCCGCCGCGGGGAAACTCGCACGCGCCTTTCTGAGCGCGCTTCCGCTCCTCGCTCGATAATCTTCCGGCGCCGGACGCCGAAAGGCCGGCCCGCGTCGGCGGGCCGGCCTCGGCAACCGGGAACTGACGCTGGCGATCAGCCCTTGGTTGCGGCCTTCTTGTCGGCCTTCTTCATCTTGTGCGCGTGGTGCGTCGCCTTCTTGACGGGCTTCGACGTCGCCGCCTTGGTCGGCGTCGCGTCAGCGGCGAAAGCCGAGCCGCTCACCATGGCGAGCGAAAGGACGGCGGCGGCAGCGAGTTTGCTATAGTTACGCATAAGACTTCCACTCCTTGACAGTTCAACCGCCCAAATCGGGGGCTGTCAGGGCGGCCGGTCCGTTCCAGGGACGGGGGAAACGGTTCGGATCGGCCTGCCCGACGACCGATCAATAGCCCCCGGCCCCTGCCCAGCCGATGGCGGCGGGATTACAAGTTGGTCATCTGTCGGCGCGCTCAAACCGCGGCGAGCGTCCGCTTGGCGAGCAGCGCCCGCTGTTCGCCCGCCGGGCGAAAGGCGAAATCATACGGCAGACCCAGCCGCTCGCTCGCCTGGCAGACCGGCGCGCTGCGATCGACATGGCGGTCGGCAAGGCGCCCGGCCACCTTGAGCGCGAGCCGGTCGAAGCGCGTCAAATCATAGGAACGCCCGAGTTCGAGCCGCGCGCGGATATGCGGCGGCGGTTCGAAGCGCGCCTCGAGCCGCGCCATCATGTCCATGAAGTCGGGGATCGTCGGCGGCGTGTGCAGCGCGCCGAACGCCCGTCCGATCACGGCCCCGTCCGCCATGAAGCGATCCTTGTCGGCATCGCTCACGGGGCGCACGAAGCGATCATAGGCGGTCAGAAAGCCATAGGCCGCGGTGGCCGCTACCCAGTCGAGCAGCACCGGGTCGAGCGCCCGATACGCCTCCCCCGCCGGCGTCTGTCCCTTCACCGCGCCATGCATCCGGTTGACCTTGCCGATCACCTCGCGCGCGACGCTTGCGGGGCCATAGCAGGCGAGCATCGCCACCAGCCCGGTGCGCCGCGACCGGCCGATCGGATCGGCCTTGTAGGTGGAATGATCCCACACCCCCGACCGGATGCGCGGTTCGGCGAATTCAAGCAGAACCGCCGCGATCCCGCCGATACCCAGCGCGATCGGGTTTTTGTAGACGCGCCACTGGACGCTGTCGGGTGCAAGCAGGGCCGCTTCGCCGACGGGAGAGGAAAAGTCGATTATCGTGCCCAGATAATTTTCCTGCATGCCTTGCCTGCACCCTTCTCGCGAGCTCAGAAATCGAAGCCCAGCGTCAACCCATAGGTTCGCGGCGGATTGGGGAAGCGCACGACCACATTGGCGTTGCTCGCCACCGCCGACCAATAATATTTGTCGAACAGGTTCTTGGCCCACAGCTGAACCGACCAGCCCGCATCGCTCTTCAGGCCCAGGCTCGCATTGACCGTGCCATAGGCATCGATCTTGTAGAGCGGCAGATCCTCGAAGATCGTGTTCGACTTGCTCTGATAGCGCGCACTGACGGCGCCGGTCAGGCTGAGACTGTCGCTGACCGGCGTATTGTAGGCCAGCGTGACGCTGCCCTGAAAACGCGGGCTATATATGAATTCGGCGCCGTCGAAATTCTGCGACTGGCCGGCCGCATTGGTGCCGACATAGCCGTTGATCCGCGTCTTGAGCCACAAGGCGTTGGTCGACAGCGACACGCCCGGCGCGGGCCGCACGATCAGCTCACCCTCGACGCCCAAGGCCTTCGACTTGGGCACATTGTCGAGACGCGACAGCGCGGTGTAGATCGGATCGGCGAAATAGGTGCTGATCTGCTTGTCGGCATAGTCGTAGTAGAAGGCAGAAACATTGGCCTGCACCATGCGGTCGGCGAGCGTCGCCTTCAGCCCGACTTCATAAGCGGTGAGCTTTTCCTGCTTTACCGGCGCATTCTGACGCGCGAGATTTGCGGCGTTGATCGGCGTCGTGCCCGATTTATAGCCGCGCGAGACCGACGCATAGAGCAGCGTATCGGGACTGGGCGACCAGTCGAGCGCAAGACGCCACGCGAGGTTATTTTCCTTGAGAAGCGACCTGACTTCACCGAACGTGCCCGACGCCGGATCAAAGGTGTTGCACTGTCCCTGCGTGATCGGATCGGCGAGCACGCCATAGGTCTGGAGGTACAGCGCGCGGTTCACGACATTGACGTTGGGCAGCATATTGCCGTTGAAGTCCCGCGAGCAGCCGTTGTAGCGTTGCTTGTCCTCGGTATAGCGCAGCCCGGTCGTCAGCTTGAGCTGGTCCGACAATTGCCAGTCGGCATTGGTAAAGATGCTCCATGTCTTCGTGCGGATGCGCCCGAAATCTTCATAGGTGCGGAACGCCTGCGCAAGATCGGTCGCGGTATAACCGTCCGAATTGAAAATCGGACTCGCCAGAAGCGGTACGCCCGCCGCGCGGATCAGCCCGACATTGGCGTTCTGACCCAGCAGGGTGCGGTTCGAATCGATGATCCGGTCATTGGCGTAATAGGCACCGACGAGCCAGTTCACCGCGCCCGATTCGCCTTCGACGTGCAGATCTTGCGCAAAGCTCTTGATCCGCCCTACGGTATTCTGAAGCAGGACTTCAAAGGGCGCGCCGCTCCAGTCGGACAGTGCGTTGCGGTTGAAATCATTGTAGCTGGTCAGCGACACCAGTTTGACGCCGTCGCTGATATCCTGGTCCCAGCGCAGCTTCAGACCCCAGAAGCGATTATCCTCGCGCAGCGGGCCGTCGAGGCCCAGCCCGGTGCCGATATCCGCCGAGCGCGCAGCCTCGGGCGCCCAGTCGGCCTGCGTTGCCCTGGTCGGCGCGTTGCCCGCGATATAGCTCGCAAGCCCCGCGGCGTTGAAGAAGCGCGAATTGCTTGTCCCCGTCACCGGATCAGTCGCCGGCGTGAAGCCGATCCCCTGCCCCGCAACGGTATCGGACTTGTTGCGCCACCAAGTCACCGACAGGTCGAAATGGGTGTCCGGACCGGGATCGATCGCCAGCGAACCGCGGATGCCCAGCTTGTCGACTTCGCCGAGCCGCTCACCGCGCGTGTTGCTGACCTGCCAGCCCTTGTCGCTGTTCTCGCTACGGAACGCGATGCGCGCCGCTATACCGTTGGCGAGCGGGCCCGACAGGTGGCCGCCGATATTCCAGGTCTGATAATTGCCGAGATCGGCGCTGATGCTGCCTTCGAAGCTGTCGGTCGGCTTCGCGGTGATGAAGTTGATCAGGCCCGCGGTGGTGTTGCGGCCATAGAGCGTGCCTTGCGGCCCTTTCAAGACCTCGACCCGTTCCAGATCCATGATCGGCCCGGTGTTCATGATCGGATAGGCGTAGGCGACTTCGTCGACATAGGTGCCGACGGTCGAGGTCGACGACAGGTTGATCGTGTTGAAGCCGATGCCGCGCAGCGTATAGGTCGGTACGCCCTGATAGCTTTGCGAAACGGTGAAGCTGGGAGCGACGGCGGTCAGGTCGCGCACGTCGGTGACCCGCAGATCCTCCAGCGTCTGTCCGTCGACCGCTTGGATCGCCATGCCGACATCATTGATCGATTCGGCGCGGCGCTGTGCCGTGACGATGATCTCGCCCTCGGCCGGCTGCGCCTTGTCGGCCGCTTCGGCGGCGGCATCGGCGGCGAAGGCCGGTGCGGCGCAGGCGAAGCTTGCGGCCGAACCGGCAAGCAGGAACAAGCGAAAAGCCTTCATGTCATCCTCCCTCAAGCGGCCGCGGCGTCCCCGTCGTTGATCGCGGGTGGCGCGCAGTCCGAACGCCCGCAGAGGATATAATTGCGGGCCGCCCGACAAGCTGGCATCTGTGTCAGTATGCGGGTTCGGAAAGAGGCGGCGTGACGGATTATCGGACAGTTTGCTGGCAACAGCTTCCGGCGTTGATCGAGGCGGTGCAGGCGGCGGGCGACGCAATCGGCCTGCCCTTCATCGCAGCGCAAGCCGATCTGGGCGATCCCGATCCGATGGCCGACGAACAGGGCCGTCCCTATGCCGAAACCAGCTTCAAATGGTATGATCCGACGCATCGATACTGGCGCGATCGCAAGCTGGCGCTGCACGTCGCCTTCCTCACCGCCGCGCGCCTGACCGCCGAACCCTTTTTCTACAGCGACGGGCGCTTGCAGACGTGGCGGGCCACCGGCCTGCTCGACGCCGTCGATTGCGAGCAGGCGAAGAACAGTCCGCTGTTCGGCGAAGCGATCGTTGCGCCGGTGCATCTGCCGCGCGGACTTGTCGGCGCCGTGTTCTGGTGCTCGCGCGAGCCGGTGGGCGTCGACGATATTTTCGCTGACCATGCCGACCGTCTGCACAGCCTGGCGCTTCGCCTCGTCGCCACGCACAATGAAGCGCGCGGACGGCCGCGCAACGCAACCGTGCCGCAGACGCTGACCCGGCGCGAGGTGCAGTGCCTGCGCTGGGCCGCGGCGGGCAAGACCGACGGGGAAATCGGCATCATCCTGTCATTGTCGGTATCGACGGTGCGCTTTCACCTGCGCAACGCCGCCGCGAAACTCGGCGCAACGGGCCGCGCCCAGTCGATCCAGCTCGCTGCGGGTCTGGGCTTCGTCGGCGCCAGCGCGGTCTGATTCCGGGGCCGCGGCTGACCGCATGCCCGCTGCGGGCTTGCAGGCACCCTTGTCAAAAATCGCCCTCCCGCCTATCGCTCGCGCGTGCCTCCCCGGCCCGCGACCAGCGCGCGCCGCCACCGAAGATTACGTCCGCTGAACCCTGTTCAAGCCACTCCCTACGTCGAACAGCTCAGCATCGGGGCGGGACGCCGGCTGTTCGCGATCGGCCTCGCTGTCCTGATTCCGGCGCTGCTGCTCCTGCTGCTGCTCACCACCGGCCTGGGATCGCTGCCCGACAAGCAGCAGGAACGCATCACCATGGTGAGCCTGGAGGCCAGCGAAGCCGCCGAGCAAGCACCCGATTCCGCCAGCAAGGCGCGCGAACAGCAGAAGGAGGCCCCGACGCCGCCGGTGACGAGCCCCCCCGTTC
>LULW01000011.1_pt1 | contig 59772 bp, 65 predicted proteins | sample 729531 | NCBI WGS metagenome assembly LULW01 (sample SAMN03860279, study PRJNA289734) | marine metagenome | biome: seawater column; feature: ocean; material: water; isolation source: Red Sea water column Station 108 - depth 10m | place: Saudi Arabia: Red Sea | collected 2011-10-15 | depth 10 m | reverse complement strand
TTGCTATCGTCTGCCTCTTCCGCTTCCGCTGCCGCTTCCGCAAGTGGGTTGTCGCTTAGCGAAGAAGATGCAGTGGCGGAAAGCTTTTCCCCATCTTCATTATCTTCAAAATCCTTTTCAGGATCATCTTCAGGATCATCTGAAGCGGATTTGGAGCGTGCTATGCGAGCAGCCCTCTCCTCGCTCTTTTCCCCAGCGGCTGCTGCGTCTTTTTCGCTTGCCGCAATCTCTTCCTCCGTCAATGTAGCGTCTTTAGTGTAAGTGGGCTTTTGAAGCTCTTTAAGTCGAGCCAATGCACTTTCTCGGGTTTCTCGCCTGTTAAATTTGCCACTCTTTAGACGTTCTAAAATGCCAGCAATTTCCTTATCGACGTCTTCTTGTTGCTTGATAGCTTCTTTATTTATCAGCTCACTACCATCTTGTTTGTTTCTTTTATGCTCAGCCATATCAAGGAAAAAGTTGTCGGTTTTGCAGGTAATACGGGTCAATTGAGTCGATCTGTTCCTGCTCAACAGTATCGTCATCAAAATCTTGTCGGGGGGCAGGGGAAGGGGTGGGCTGCGGCGCAGCCTCTTGCATTCCTAACACCTGGTTAGAAAAATCAATCTCTCTGGCCATGTCATTAAACACTGAGTTTCTGAGTGCCTCGTAGCTTTGGATTCCTCCAGTGGTCTCTAGTCCCGTGCGCTGCCCTAACATGCGAGCGTTTTCCATAAGCCTCTGTGCGGCCAGCATTCGAGAGGGATCATTGCGAAACTTAAACATGGCCCGACGTGCGAGGCGGTTTTGCCGGTTGATGTCGGCGCGAAGCCTACGCTTTTGTGCAAGGCGTTTGTTGAACTCCGTGTCGCTAAGGGTTTGGTTAGCCGCTATTTTGTTAGGGTCCGCTCTCATCAATACATACTAACGGGTTTACTTCCGGTGACGAAGGGCTGGAAAGGAGTAGGCTTGTTCACACCAGTGTGAGTCAAGGTCCGCTCGTCGTTGAGCGTTCTCATAGCTCTTTGCCAATAAATCTCTGCACGGTCGGTATCCCCTTCGTCCTCGAAGTGGATGCACAAAATTGCGTTCTTAAGCACTCCTATGTTTCCGATCGGCACCAAATCCGAGTCGCTCACCAGGTATTGGAAGCGTTTTCGGCACCGCCCAATGACCTCAGCTGAAGCATCTGCGGAGGACAAAAACTTATACTTACGTACCGACTGACCTAGGCTGTTTGTCTCAAAACCGAGGTCGATAATACGATTTCCTCCCTCACCAGGATCAACTGCGCCAGGGCCATTGACTGAAAATTCAATGTCCTCCGAGTAAATAGTCCTCGGGCTGCCATCCACATGGACCCCCATCATGGTGTCGTAGGCATACGGCAACGATAAAACCTCGTTTGAAATGTAGCTGCTAAGGTCTACCGACTCTTTCTCCCCTTCCCAAACTCCAGAAGAGATTACCCGCTCTACCGCCTGGTTAAGGCGGAATAAAAAACGCCCATCGGCGTCGGTTTGATCTGCGGTCGTGTAGCGCCAAAGAAGGTTCCTAGCTTCGGCTACTGTGATGGGCCTTTCGTTTGCCATATGCGGGTATAATATTAAGGAATTCTAATAGATTTTCAACGCAATTATGCCTAGAGGAACTTTTTGTTAGCCCCTCCAGAAGTTGTTTTTGATGCTGTCCTCCGGGGTTTTATAAGCTTCCTCATCGATACGTAGCGCACACTCGAAAACGCAGGGCTCTTTAATCCAGTTAACGTCCGTATCTTCCGCCCGTTTCTTGAGGTTACTCATAACGGTACCCCCCTTGATACACTCTAAGCAGGTATTCCTGTGGACGGGTAGATTCACCCTGTAGCACAAATAATTCTCGGGCTTACTATTTCTGGCTTGCTTCAACTTTTTGCGGTTGCGCTCTCCAACGGATTTAACCACGCCCCTCCAATCCTGCTTGAGTAGCAGAGGATACAAACTGTCGGCGAAAACGAAATCACTCTCGACCTCTGGTGAGTTCCCCTCTCTAGGGGAGGACCTTCGCAACGAAGGTTCTACTGCTTTGGCCCCCTCATTAACGAAATCACCCTCTCCGATAAAATCCTGCAGCCTGGCGAGTTCCCCCTCTCTACTCTCTTTGTCGAGTAGGTTTTCATATTCAATGACGTGGACAGGAACCTCAGGGAACTCTTTAGCCCAACGGGCAATGCCGATCATATGGCTAATCCAGAAATCAGGATTATGGACTTTTGCCTCCCTCCTGACATTATGCATTCCCTGATCCCTGTCACGAATGTTGATAGGACCGACAAGCTTCTCCTGAGAGTTAGCGACAAACCTGGGAGGCCGAAGGACAACTACCAAAGACTCTATATATTCAGGATTCGTTTTGAGAAGCCCCTCCCCAACAATCTTTGCTACCCTCCTACTAGGCTCCGACTCTATCTCCTTTATCCGTTGGTGGTTTCTCAAACTCCAGGGGATTCCCATGCAGGGCCAACCCTCGTAAAAACCCCTGGGGTTCATGTCAGCTCTTCTTTCCCTCTTTTCACCCAGACCGTCTCGCACCTCAATCCAGCTCTGGAGGGCTTCAACCTCGGGGGGTAGCGGATTCTGAGGTCGAGCTTGGGGCTCGCTGAAAATTATTTTATCTTCGCCAACTGAGTGGGCAAAAATCTGCATCGAAAGAGAGGTCCCTCCACGAGGGCTACCTGTTACTGCGATTATGTTGGGCATCTGATATCAAGTCTGCCAACCTGAGGCGCTGGCATTCGCGGCGGTCCACGAAACAGTAGCCCCGTCATCTATCGTAATAGAATTAGTGTGGGCATTGGATATAGCAGTGGCGTTCGTGGTAAAGGTCCCAGGATCCGGCAGGCTTCCCGTGAAATTACCGCAGTCTCGGAAAACAGCAGTCTCATTCGCAGTGGATCCGTTTACAGATAGAGCCGTAAAGTAATCCGGAAAATTGGGGACTCTTTCCTGGATCCCCCAAAGACCAAAACTAAAAAAGCTACCAGTAGGCTGAGCAACTGTATTAGTAGGGGAATAGGTTCCAGGCTCTAACTTCAGGTGCCGAAACCTCATCGCGCCCGAACTGCACCACTCATCACCCTGTCCAGAAACATCGGTAGCATGCCCATCTGGGCCCTCTACAAAATTAATTGTGCCCTCACCCCACTTCCATGAACTGAACTCGCGGTAACCCACATTGTAGACAACACCCCCGTATACTGGGACAGTGCCAGTGGTGGTCGTAGTCGTGATGTAGGTGGTTAAAGTTTCCCTACCAGAGGAAGTCTCCACCGGTATGTCCACGGGCAGCCCGTTAGCCCACAGCTTACCGAAGTATCTCCTATGAGTATCTTTGGAATCCTCTTCGGTCCAAGAGATGGTCATAGTCAACATCAGGTCGGTCTCACAGGGCCAGTTACTCCCCCGAAAGACGTGGAGCGCAGGGTGTCCTCCAGAAGACCGATATTCAGAGACAGGTACACTCATTACAACCTACCCCAAACAGCCATTCCATCGCACGCAATGTCGAACAGGAAATTTGAACTCGCGAGGCTGGTTGTCGTGAGGTCGCTTCCCGATATAGAAACCTGACCTAGAGGGAGATAATAGTAACCGTTTGATCCCCCACTAACCGGTGCCACATCGGTGGGTGGCGAGGATCCATTAGTGACATCAATGGTTAACTCTATTGCCACATTCGGGTACTCAACTTCTACTTTTAGGCTTATCCAATCATCGTTTGATGGTGAAGAAACCGTGAAACCGTCAGTAACATCCATGCCGGTGGCAGTCCTGTCATAGCCACTATCTTCGTTCCTAGCCTTAACATAACCATAGGTTACTATAATATCGCTACCACTAGGAGAGAGCGAGTATGGGAGGGCGGGGCCAGCCGAATTTCCATCACCGCCTGCCTTTGGTGATCCCACAGGTGGGGCCGTGGGAGTGGGGACGTAAGCTCTCTGAAGAGAATTTCCGGTGAGTTTGGCTCCTTCGGTAATCAAAGCATTCGGTTCAGCGTCTAGTAAAGCCTGGAAAACACTGTCATCGTCGAGGTTGTTAAACTGGACATTGTCGAGGCCTGACTCTCGGTTCCGCTCCGCTAGGGCCTCTTGGTTAAGCCTAGCTTGCTCCTTCCGGACCTCTCGCGCCTCTTCCCTGAGTCGGGCCCTCTCTGCGGCACGAGCACGGCCAGAACTAAGCGGAGGCGCATTTTCTACTTGCTCTCCCCTGGAGATTCTTTGGGGACTTTCTTCGTCCCCGTCAAGTTGGCCTGGTGGCTCGTCGGCGGGAGCCACCTCCTCACCTTCTGCTTCAGCATTACCTTTCTCGGCTGCACCTAGAAGCCCCCCGCTTTCCCTAAACTCCTCAGCGCTTTCCAGTCCTGGGAAACCGGGTCTGTTGTCCTTTTGCATTACAGGTTCAACTGCTTGACCGATACTGTGAATAACCCCAGCTTTGCCCTAGAGGTCTGTATGTCCACAGTTGTCCAACCTGAGGGCACATAGCCCCCAGCTGGTATGGTGCTGGTTTGTTGACGGTCAATTGTTATAAGCGCAGCGTTAGGGTTCGGAGCTACCAAAGTAATCTCGTTAGGGATCACGGCCATTGGAGTCTGGAAGGTCCTTAATGCGGTCCTAGCAATAGCTTCGGGAGGGACGTTGCTCGCCCAAAACCAAGCCGCTAGGTAGGATACCGTATGGCTCGATAACTGTGTTTTAACCTCTTGCCTGTAGGAATCGGCCACAGTTTCGGGGTCATCCGTTGTGATTCGTAGGACCTTTCCTTCGACAGCAGTGGAATAGGATTCGCTCAAGTCATACACAAGTGCCAGATCCTCTTGGTAATCGGACTTTCCTGTAGCAGTAGCGTATGCATAAACGAATTGAAATTCCGCACTGTTTAGAACCGGAGGGTACTGGTAGGTATCAACGATAGGGAAGGTTTCTGTCTGGCCCACTGGAGAGGTCACATATTGAGTGTTAATCTTTATGGACCTCCACTTATCGACAGGCTTAATCTCTGTTATGTTGCCGGGTGTTGCAGAGCCTGATTCGGAACCAGCAGCTATAACGTCTTTTGTAACCCTCACAAACTGACTTACAGACTCATCATAGACTTCTTCGGTAAGAGTAGGAAAACTGTCAATTGTCCTAGTTTTCTTGAGGGCATCCCCTTTACCGATAGGTGTGACCTGCGATGACAATACGTAAAGCCCCTGGTCAGCAGAAGAATCCTCATCGACCATACCGAAGTCCACGGAAACCATACCCCCGCCCAACTGAGTAGTTGTCTCTTCCCCTGTGGAAGGGTCTGATACTCTCGATTCCCGACTGGCCTTCCACACAGCATCAGCATTATCCGCATCTGTTGTGACGAGGTCCTTGGCAAACGATGTATCATCGCCCTCTTCATAAGGCTCAGTTGATGACAACTCTGAAGTTCGAGTGGTCTTAACGCCAGGCCTGTAGTCAACCGAGGTCTGGTTAACGCCCTCCCTCAAGTCTAAAACTTCTTCGGTGTTCTGCCAGAGCTCTTCTGCAGTTAGACTGCTACGCCTCTGCAGAACAATTCCGGAGGACACGGCCTCGGCTGCTGCTGTGGTGCCTACAGTCGTTTCAGAGGAAGTCTCCCCCCTACTAGAACCTGATTCGCTAATAGACTGAGTTATAGAGTCGTTAAGAAAGTTTCTTCGTATAACAACAAAGTATGAATCTAACTCTTTTTGACCGATTCGCTTAACGTCTTGGCTGCCATATTTGAACTCAGAAAAAGAGGAATCGGCAGAACCATAAGCAGGCTCTGCAAAACCCCCTTCTAAATATTCCTTTCGGGGAACTATGTAGGTTCGAATAAGGCGGGTGTCCCCATCTAACTCGAAATTATAATCGTCCTGGCTCTCTCGCTTGGCCGCATAATACCAACGCGACCAGTGGCCTTTACCGTCACCATGAGGAGAAATAAATACTAATACATGGTCTGGGTATCCGCTGCCAGGATATGGTTGGCCATACTCCTTGGGCTCGCTATACTCGGGAAGGGTGATGTCGTGGGTCTCATAAAAAACGAGGTCCCCGACTTTTGGGGTAGCGAAAGTCAGAACCCTATTCCTGCCTGGGGCTGGATTAATCTTTGCCATCTTTATCGGCCTCCCTCCTCTTAAGTTTCAAGTCAACCAGAGCTATCTTGATCCTGATAAGTATGTGAAAAAAGGTGGCCACCCCAACGATTGCCCCGATAACGGCAGCTATATCTGAAACGGTTAAGGCCACAGAAAGCACTGAGGACACCCCCGCTAAGGCCTTATCCTGAGTCGGAGTTCCTTGGTGGAGGACTTCGAAAAACTCTCCAACTACTTTAAGTGGCGCTTGATGTTCAGCAATCATATATCCGCATATTATAATGTATCATAGATTGCAATTACATCCTCTTCAAAGAGTTGGAAATCTATGTTTTTGCCAGGGCAAGTCTTTGATGTTAGGGGGTCATGCCGATGGAAATTTAGCTTTCCCGTAGAGATGGGAACATACTTCATCAACGCGGCTGCAGCGAACTTAGCAAAATCAGTGCAAATCCTCCCTCTTCCGTTGTCAGGGTCATCTTTATGGTCAAAGTCCCCCAACATTTCGATGCCTATCCTAGAAGCGTTAAAAGAGGCAGCATGAACTCCCCGTTTGGTGAGCGGAGTCAGGACCCAAATCCCATTATCATCAGTAAAGAGATGAGGTCCGGAGCGCCAACCTCTGGTGTTTTTGTAGTAGGACCGAAGGTTCTTCATATGTGCTTCGGTAAATCCTTCTGGTCTCATCCCAAGGTGGGGATACGCGGTGTGGTGAACCGTTATACCAGTAGGCTCCCACTCCATATGCTTGAGGTCTGAAGACCTTAAGTATGCGACAAACTCAGATGACGAGAATCTCCGACCTACAATAGGAAAATCGTTACCGCCTACAAGCCATTCGGGGGGTCTATAGCCGTCAATATTGCCAATTGGAAATGAAGTCCTCGAAGCCTCCTTTACTATTGGCCGTATGGGGGCGGGAGAGACAGAGTGGTCTTCCGAAGAATGGCCCAGCAAGCCATAAAAAACGGACAGTAAATGTTTCCGGTTAACTTCACCTAATCCACCGTAGTGGCCGTTGTTAAGCCTCCAAACCTCAGTCCAAACTGCGGTCTCGTCTTGTTCGTTGAGTCTGCTCATAACCAGTGAAACTGGACCTTCACTGGCCGATTATTAAAGCCCTCATGTAGGAAGCGTGTGAGTGGAAGCGCTCCCCCCGTCCGACCAGCTTGCCTTCTTTAAATTGATACACCTCACCTGGGAGGGTAGTCACCGTAGGAGGTGAATACAGAGAGGAGTCGTTCAGCTCTAACCTTCCTTTGGTGGAGGAGTTCCAGCTGCAGCTTGGAGTTAGCATCGCCAATATTGCCAAGCTCCATAATTTGATCTTCATATTTATCGATATCCTTATGGATCTCTCTAATCTGTTTGACTGGATAGACGTACTTAAGAAAAGCGGCGAGCGCAGTTAACGCCGCCGCCAAAGCTTTGATCAAAGCCATTTATCAGCCCTCGACCGGCTTTTTCTTCTGAGCAATAGACCAGGCTACACCAGCGATGGTGACAATTGCGCCAACCAGCTCAAGCATCGATGCCTCGTCGATAGTGCCCCGTGTCACCAAAAGCCCACCACCGAAGGTCAGACAATGACGTAAAACGCCCATTACGGATTCTTTGTTCATGGTATTATGTTGTTGTTGTTTGTCATAAGCTCGCATATGAACGAGCGGTTAAATTACTCTTGCTCTTCAAGCTGCTCTGCATTATGAGCGATCCAATCTGGCAAAGCATTGACAAGCTCATTTGTTAACGCGAGGAACGCCGATGCGATGCTTGGCACCTGCCTCATGAGAGCATCAAGATCGCTGGTTTTTAGAGTGTAGGCTTTTGTGTCGTAGTCTTTTTCACCTGACTCAGCATTTAGATAGTGGCAAGTGACAGTGCAAGCCTTGCCACCGCCTTCGCTTTGGTCCTGGTAACGCAAGTGAGAAACAAAAACGCTGTCAAGGGCAGGCTTTTCAACGGTTTCAGCCGGTATGATTTCTTGAGCGGGAATGATATTTATGTTGTCCATAATGGGTGATTGTGGGTATGTGTTTATAGTTATCCGGCACTAATTTTTAGCGTGCCAGAATCGTTCCAAAGTCGGCCCGCGACCGCCGGATCTGATGTCGGTAGACCGCTGAAATCAACGTTCCCGGCAGCGACCAGATCAGAAACTTCAAGTTTGCCGCTGGCGTCATTTTGAGTCCCGTTGCCAAGCTTGAGATGGCCCGACCCGCCTCGCGAGAAGCCTATGTCAACCGAATCGCCCGCACCGTTTCCAGACCCCCAACCCAAAACCATAGTTGAGTGGAAGTGGAACTTGGAGAACGTATACATGAACGCGGCGTCGTTATTGAGGTTCCCGTGAGCATAAATCCGCACACCCGATTTTCTCAGAGAGTAAGCATTTCCCTGGTCAGTAGCTGCGCTAAACTGTAACTTGCCGGAGCTACCTAGCGACAACTTTGCGTTCGGAATGGAAACGAAATCGGCGTCAATGGTGAGGTCGCCGGTTCCTGAACCAACGTCGATAATCGCCCCGTCACTCAGGGTGATGTCTCCCGTAGCGATGAGGTCAGAGAGGCTCAAAGTTCCGCTGGTGTCGTTAACTGTTCCGTTGCCGAGTTGGAGGTGTCCGGCCGAGGCTCTGGATAAAGCAACATCACGGGTTCCTGCCGCGCTAGCGCTATTTGAAAAGGACAGCGTGCTGGTCGCACCAATAACCGCCGTGAAATGGCTCACGGCAAAAAATGGATAGGTGTTGGTTGTTCGAAATTCAAGTCTGGCACCGGATTTTATTATTGAATACGTCGAAGTGGCGTTTATGTTAGTGGCTCCATTAAAAACTAATGGCGTGGCCGAAGGTAAGGATATTCCCTCGTCGACTTTAAGCGTGCCATCGAGATCAAGAAGTCCCGATCCGCCGCCAACGTCAATCGTAGCACCGTCGCTTAGGATGATGTCACCACTGGCGTCAATGTCTGAGAGGTAGGCGGTTCCCCATCTGTTGCCATTCAAGCCAAGATCATGCGCTCCACCACTAGGGAAGATACCCCTATTACTCTGGTGACCGGATGCCCCGCCGATGACAAGCTCCGTTGATCCCAACTTTTGAAAAGCAAATTGGTCGCTGCCATTCAGCTTAATCCCGCCAAAACCACCAGAGAACTCAAGAGTATCCCCATCAGCGCCCAAAGTTAGTGTGCCAGCACTGGTAACGCTAGCGCCAGCGGCGAGAGAGATATCACCGGTCAGCGTAAGGCTGTCAAAAGTGGGTGAATTGGTTGTGTCGAGGTCAGCAGCGATGCGAATTTCTGAAGCGGTCGCAGCGGACAACTGAGATCCGTCTCCGAAAAGCACTCCGTCAACGTCAGTGTCGCTGCCAACGCTGAGATCGGCATCCAAACCGTCCGCGCCATCATTACCATCGGCACCGGTATCTCCGGTATCACCCTGCACGCCTTGTGGGCCTTGTGGGCCTTGTGGGCCTTGCGGACCGGCTGGGCCTTGTGGGCCTTGTGGGCCTTGAGGGCCTTGAGGGCCTTGAGGACCCCCGGCCGGTCCCTGTATACCCTGGGGGCCCTGGGGGCCGCGTGGAATTTCAAAATCAAAAACGGCTGCCTGAGACGTACCAGAATTAGTCACAGTGGCAGACTCCCCATCTGCTACCGAGGTGACTGTTCCAACAGCGATTGTTGCCGCATCCCCCCGAGCCCCAACTCCGGATAATGTAATGGATACCGAAGTGTCTCCTAACTGTACGGTAATAGGCTCTTCTAGATACCTCTCAGAATCGCTACCAAATGCCTCGGCCACTATTAAATCACCGTGGAAGCCATACTCGGGAGCTTCCCCTGAGTCTCCAACTGAAAGCGAAAAGTCTAGCCGCTTATAAATATCGGTTACAGCTGAAAGAGTAGTGGTGCCATCCTCGGATAGGTCGGTAGGTTCCAACCCCAGAACTAGATTCTGAGAGTCGAAGGTTATGCTCCCAGTGCTAGAATCGGTTGAGAATAGCACTCCCCCTGACGGGGCAGCTTTTAATCTAAAGACTGCTACCTTAGAAGAGAGAGAATAACTCGTGGGCCAAGCTATACTCAGCGCAAATCTATGCTCTTTTCTTAATGTCAGCTCTCCTAAAGAAGCAGTCCTCATAGAAAAAATAAGTGGGGTCACTCCAAATATGGAATGACCCCACTCGATTAATTATTATGGAGTAGGATCACTTAGGAATAAGTAATCGCTGATCCATCAGCATCAAGCATGCTGAAGTTTGCATCCACGCGGCGGTGACGAATAACGTAACCGAACTCAGGATGGACAGGCTTGGCTCCGTTGGCCAAAACACCTCGGAACTTGCCCCATGACCCGTCAGGGTTGGTAGCGAGATCTTTGATGTTGAGGAAGCGGAAATCACCTCGATAGCTTACAGGATCAAAGGTAGTTCCTTGTCCAGCAGATGTGATTGGGCTTGGAATCAAAGACTCAAACACTTCCGTGTGGAAGACATAGGAATCTTCGAACTCAGCAACCTGCCAAGCAGGATTAACGATGTTCCGGTTCTGCGAACCCTGCTTCTCAGGGTAGCTGCTAGTATCTTCGATATAAGCAGGTACTTCGGTCCACGATCCTGGAGTTCCCTCAGTGAAAGTATAACGCTTTGGAAAAGGATCGATGACGTGGTAGAAACCTTTGAAAGAACGCTCAACGCCAAGGGGAGCCAGAAGCTCTGAAACGCGAGAGTTGTTATAAAGGAATGACTCACGAGTCTTGATATCTTCCTGAGTCATCAAGTTCTCAGAGGTTTCAGCAGAGGTGATCAGAGTAAAGATCGGTCTGCCAGACTCATTGCCCATTGCTCCCATACCACCACCGTCTTGGATAAGACCCTGGTAAACACGGTTAAGGATGCCCTGAGTGAGTCGGCCGATCTTGCTTGCTACAAGATCACCGGAATCTCCGTCCTGGACAGGCATTGAGCTTTTGTCTTCAACCAAGGCCTGGTTAGAAGCGGTCAAGTATGCGACCATCTTGTGCTCAGCTGTAGCCTCATACTGATCGCGGTAACGATTCTTCCAGATGTAGGATACGTTGTCTACGAGGTTCTCGTAGATGTTCTTGAGCTGCTCACGAAAACGGAAGCTCATGCGAAGGTCGTTCACAACGATAGGATCCGAGAACACAGCAGTGTGCTCAAGGCCGAAAGTCCGAGCAGACTGTGCTACTGGAACTTCAACCGCATCGGGAATTGCATACTTATTGGAATCGCTTGTAATAGCGTTCCAAGTATTACCAGTCGATGGAAGCGTGCGCTCATAGGTCAGAACGGACAGGGTATCCCCCATCTCATCTGGCCAGGAAGTCTGGCGAACGAGCTTAAGCCACACCGAGCTGTCAATCGTGCGACGATAGATGTCTTGGGAAATTCTTCCCTCTTCTTCAATAAGTTGGTGGGTCAGATCGTAGGATCCGACAGTTTGAGTTGCCATAGTAAAAAAACCCCTCCTTAGGGTATTAAGTTAAATAAGGTTGAACAGAAAATCATATGTTCGCATATGATAAACTGACAGTTATTGGTCTCCTGCGCCCGGAGGGGCCTGTTAAAGGCATTATGCGCTTACAAAAGCGTGGCTTATGGGATCCACTACCCAGTGTAATATCGCTTCTACTTATAATTAGGTCAACCAAATTATAAACAAAATCCCCCTCTAGGTAATGAACCCAGAGGGGGATTTGATGAATCACTTACGACCCATCATTTTTTTCTTGGCTCCCATTTTACGTTTTGGAGCTGCCTTTTTCTTAGGGGGCTTCATAGAGCCGTACATTCCTTTTCCTGGTGGCATGACTATTTCCTCCGTTTTACTGGTTTCACTCGCCTTGGCTTGCCGGGTGGCTGGCCGAGGCGTTTCTTCTGGTTTATTCTGCTGCGCTTTTCCGCAGGAGAAAGCTCACTGACCGTCTTCGGCGTCTTTGAAGAAACGCGTTCCTTCGGCCTACAATAAGGAGTTCCGCGCTTCTCGCCCTTCTTCCTTCCACAGGGCTTGCCCGTGCGGACATCGACCCACTCTTCCTTGAACCATCTCCTAAGGGCGGCACCTTCTTTACTTTTTGAGGGCATTATCGTCCGACCTTTTTCATTGCTGCTTTGTGGGCAGCGGTAAATGTTTTCCCTCCCTGCATCATCCTCCTCATCTCGGCCATGTGTTTGGCCGTGTGGTGGACACTGTGGCGTTTAAGGGTTTGCTTTTGCCGATCAGTCAGTTGTTTTGTCGTAGCTTTTTTCGTAGCTTTTTTCATAACCATTCAGTCTGTGGGGTCAAATAAGTCGCGCTCATTTTTCCTTCTTTATTTTTTCTTGGCTTTGGCACGACCTGTCCCCCAGTTTTTTGCGCCGACCTTTCGGCATTTCGCTATGGCTCCGCTAGCGTAAGCGCTAGGAAAAACCTTGTACCTTCCTTTCACCTTATGGTAACAGGCGTCCTTTTTCTTTGCTGTTTTCTTCGCAGGCATATCTAAAAATACTAACTGAACAGGGCTTCTAAAAATCCTGTGTTGCCGTCCTTCGGGTTAGTGGTTGGAGTTACACCCTGCGGATCGATAGTAGGTGAAGCCTTCTTCAATGACTTCAACTCTTCGCGCAGGCTTGCCAACTCGGCCTGGTCTGCTTGAATCGTCTTAACGAGCTTGGGCAGCAGAGTACCAGCAACCACGCTGTAGGCCTGTTGATCGCTGGAGTACTGAGAAATAGGACCACTCTCATGTGCAGAGGCCTTCATCTGATTAAGATCAACTGAATCTCCAAGGTTTGGGAGTCGAGGAGAGATTGCCTCAAAAACCTTCTCAACAGACTTTCTCATAGCAAGTGCCTCCTGCTGAGAAGCTTCTTCAAAAGCTCTGGCTTCCCGTGCCTCAACCTCAGCTAAGGCTTGAGCAGCGTTTCTCTGAAGATCTTCGGATTTCTTAAAAAGTGTCTGGCTATCTTCTGCCATCCGGTAGGCCCGAATCCTATCCGGCTCGGACATGTCTTTTACTAGGTTGCTTAACCTGTCGCTGTAGGAAGGATCCTCGAAGTCAGCATAGACATCGAAAAATTCTTGAGCTCGCAACTCATGTCGATCGGCCAGGTTCTTGGTGGCCTGCATGATAGCATCAAGGGGTTTAGTAACTACCTCTTGATATTCGGGAGAGCGTTCGACTCGCACGACCGCAAGCTCCTGTTCAAACTGGGAAATTTTATCAGAGGCTTCCTCTAACTGCCTAGACAGCTCCTCCGCTGCACTCACAGAAGTCTTCTCCTGTAGCTCAGATTCGAGTGCCTTTACTTTATCCCTCTCTTCATAGAGCTCGCGCCGAAGCTCGCCCCATTTGGTCTTGGACTTTTGGTCCCAGGTGTCTGGAAGTTCCTCCTCTTTGGCGTATTCCGAGGGCTCGGAACTAGTGCTTTGATCCGCAACTGGATCTTCAGAAACCTCTTCCGATTTAGAATCCTCCGAAGAAGGTGCGTCATCGAAGACGGCCGCCAGGAAATCTACGCCTGGTTCTTCCTCGGGCTGTAACATTTCAGAAGCAGCACTCTCAAGGGTGGTGTCCTTCGGGGTCTCATTTTCAGGACTGCTCACTTTCGGGGAGTCCTCCATCGCTTGATCCTGTTGGAGTTCGGCTGCGGGTTCCGCAGGCTCCAGAACTGGATTCTCTTTAAGGGCTTCAATGCTCATAGTTAAAATTAAAGCTTGGGAAGATTAGTGAATGGACCCTTCACCTCTGGCATAGCGGGGGTCTCCTGACCTGCAGTAACGTCCCACTCGGTTACATCTGTTTCTCGCTGAGCGAACCCGTGCAGTTGCGGAAGCCTTCTCAATCGAGCCAAACAGGCCTCATAACCTGCCTGATAAGCTTGACGCTGAGCAGTCTGGTAAGGGTTTTCATTTAGAATAAGCAAGGGCTTGTTGTACTCCTCCAAGATCTTCAAACCTTCGACACAAGCCTCTTCTTCCAAAAAGGCTGCCCACATATCTCTGAGGTGGGCTTTATTTTTCCATTCAGTTAACCGGTCCTTCGGTATGTATTTCATATCACCTCTTCAATAGGGTCTGCAGCTCCATGGCTGCTTTGGCGTCTGCCAGCTGACGTTTTTGCTCTGCCTCTTGCAGGTTGAGCATTAGCTTCTGTTGATGCTTCTCAAGGTCCATCCGCAAACGAATTTGGTGCTCTTGAATCTTATTTGAAATAGCTGGATCGACCTGGGGAGCCATAGGCTCTTCCGTATCCCCTCGTTCGGCGGCTTCGCGACTCAACTTCTCAAGGCGCTTCTGACCATTGACTATGAGCTCGGACAACCGCTGTAAACGCTGGTTGTAACCGGCCACCCTACCCCTCAGGAAAGGATCTGCCTGGATATTCTGTAGGTGCTCTAGGGAGTGCTCGAACACTTGCATTACCTGAGGAGTTGCCTCCTCCAAAAGCATGCTCCCCTGTTCGACAGAGGCAAAGACCTGCTCGATAAACGGAAGGTGAACATCAAGGTGAACAACATGCTCTTCATTTATAAAGACGGATACTGGGCTGCCCTCGGAAAGTCGGAAGTTCTCAAGCTCAGCTAATTTTGCAGCTTCAGGCTGACGCATGTCTTTCTTGTCGGCGATATATCGATCGACTTGATCATGCCCAACAATAGAAGCGACTTGATCCCTGAAGAGGTTGTGCCTTCCTTCTTCATCAAAAGACCCAGCAAGTTCGTTTAATTGCTGTAGAGAAACGGTCCTCTTGGCCTGGCTGCCACCCCCAACGGCGCGATTAGCCCGAGTACGCTCAACGTCGATACCAAGGATTGCCTCTACGGGAACGCCTCGCTGAAAGACTCGAATAACAAATTCTTCGAGGGCGGGTTCCCTCTCCTCACTCTGTACGCCTAGCACACACCGCCTAACAACTTCTCTGAGGTGCCGGTCCCAAGGCTCGTAGAACAGATTCAAACTCGTGACGGTAAGCTTGGATGCTGCCTCTAAGTGAGCGGCAATCTCAAAACGCGTTTTATCGGCAGATCCAGAAAAGACTGACTGGGTAGAATACTGACCCGCCCGGTTGTTCATTTGCTGTGCCAGATCGCCAATTACGGGCATGACTGAGTTACTCAGATTTGGAACATTCCTCTGCTGAATATTGATGCCTGGGGGGATCAACGAGAAGGGTCCAAACGACTGGAACCCTAGATTCTCCATCGCATTCTCGTCCTCGGGCTGGAGCATGACCCCGCTGGCTAACATAGCGGCATCCACCACTTGAGAGCGCAACCGATTGCTTACCTGAATATGTGGGAAGATTTTATAACCCAACCCTCTGATGCCATGGTAGGTGGCGTTAGTTCCTAGCCCGTAGGGGAAGAAGGTAAAGACCTGAGAGACGGATCCATACTTACTAGGGGCTTTCATAAGAAACTCCTCGTTAGTGCCGTCTTCAAGAGAGATCACATGAGATACAGAACCATCAAACTCCTGAATGAAAAAGTGCGCTACGCGGACCTTTGAGGATTTACCGCCAGCATATAAGTCATTATTTTTGAGTTCAGTCTGTAACCGCTCCCAGCTGTCTGAATACTCGGTAGACATTCTAGTTGAAGCCTTGAGTATTGCCTTTCGGGTCTCTTCAAGGTTCCACCCTCGCGCCTTAGCAGCGCTCTCATCCTCGATGAACCGGTATAGTTCGGTTACAAGCATCTCCCGACAAATGACGGCCACTTCAATGCGACCCTCTGAAGCAAGAGTTCCCCTGGGAATCAAAACATCACCGAGTCCAGTTGACCTCCACCTCCAATCGATTTCGTCTTGGAAATAGTTAATCCCCACGCCATGGGTGACGAAATGGTGGCAAAGGTTGAGAAATGTGAAGTTAAAGTCTGGCCATTTTCGTATCATCCGAGAAAGCTCTTCGGACAAAATCTTTCCTGACTCGTGACGCTCTTTGGCATCGCCGTGAGTAGTCTCAACGATGACTAGAGACTGAACAGAATTTACCAAGTCAACATAAGCTGACATGGCGTTCTCTAGCATGGACTCCGCTTCGCCAAAGTTAAGGTTCACCCTAAATGACTGACCCGTCTCGCGGAGCTTACCCTCGTCGTAAGGGGGAGTGCCATCAAACATGGCCTGAATTCTAGCCCGATTGATGCTGCTATTTTTATCGGCTTCGCGCAATGAAGATAAAAGAGCGGTAGCTGACTTCACATCCTTGAGACGTGAAGATGGAGGACTACCAGTTTCCTTACTAATGTTTACCAGCGGAAGGTCGGTAAGTTCAGAAATACCGTCAGACATAAGAAATAATTATAATACGTTAGCATATGGTGGCATATTAGAAAATCAAGGATTTAGTAAAGTCCGATCAGAATTTGATAAGAGATCTAGTTGTTTCATCTTCAAGTTCCATTTCGCCTGTCTGTCTTGACTCGCCTCGAAACGCTCACCCCCTACCAAGCCGTGCCTCTGCCTACAAAGATCAGTAAGAATGAAAGCAGCGTCGGCAAGATCGGGGGAGCGCCCCATTCGGGCCTTGTAATCTATTTTGGATTCCACTTTTACCTTACCCCCAGATAGTGTTGAAAACTCTCTGGCGACCATCTCCTTGGCCAGATCGTCCTGAACATTTCGAAGCTGTGAAGACCTCAACAATTCCTTGCCAGCGAACCACAACTCAGAGACACGATTAGCGTACCGGTCATATCCTTTGGTCCTATCGCTAGCTGAAACCCTCATGGAAGAAGCTTTACCGGCAAAGTTAACTCTCAAAAACCTGTCAGACCACTCCATAGCTAGGACATCAGCGAAGGGACCCCCCGCCCCAGTTTCATCGACTGCCATATTCTGGGGAAGCACTCCTCTATTGAGACACTCCCTCTTCACTTCTCTGGCCACCTGATGGGTCCTCGGGATAGCTGTGTTGTTTATATCCTCTTTGATAGAAACATAGCCATCTAGCTCTAATACACGGACACCAGCCTCATTGCCGAGCCAACCGAAGTAAAGAATTGATCGGTCCCCGCCATGAGTGAAGGCTGGATCCAAGGCGGCCACTGCAGACGGCTCCGAATCGAACTTAGCCTTTCTGGTCACACTCCCCTTCACAAGGTCTGACTCGGAATAAATCCCGTTTGCACTACCCTCGGGGGCCCAAAACCCCCTTACCATTCGGTAGAAAAATGCAGAGTCTTCCCCATAGTCTTCCCGCAGCTGTTCTATTTTTTCATAGCTATACATCCAGGGGTAAATCTGCTTACGCTGGATGTAGTTCTCAGACTTAGTGCCGTCGAGGCGAATGCAAACTCCACGAGAAGTTTCCCATGAAAAGTCCTCCTCATTTACAGAATCCCACCCAGCCTTCGGTTTGGCGAAGACACCAAAGGCATCAAAATGGGACGCCGGGTTGCCAAGGCCAACCATTTTAAAGTCGGGGTTAGATGACAGGTTAGAGTATGCCGTAGTGACCACGGCTTCGGACAATTCGGGGAGCTCGTCGGCGACAAGGCGAACCCTGGTCTGTTTGATTCCGGCGAGCTTACCAATTGCCTCGCGCTCCTTCTTTTTCTCGGCGGGCACCAACACGATACCGGTCGCGGCACTGAAGTTACCTTGGGCATCTAGTCCCTTCAACTGGCCGAGGGAGTCCACCATTTTACCAGGGAACTTCCCTTTGGGTAGAGCAAAATATAGCTCCGAAATAGATTTGAATATTCGTCTCCTTGCTTCTCGAAGAGTGGTTGAGGTCACCAACACAAGGGTGTCTGCAGGACCGGAGAAAAACTCACACAGGGCCCAAACTGCTGAAGCGTCACTCTTTCCTGAGGATGCGCTACCGGCAACCGCGACATAATCCTCCTCGCAGTATGCTCTCAAAATCTCCTCGGCTTCGGGAGACCAAATGAACTCCCGTGAGGATTTCCCCGAGTTCCATATTAGATCAATAGCCGATTTGAGGTGACCAAATTTACCGAGACCCCCCTGCGAAACGGTTCTCCCTTGCCGGTAAGCAAAGAGTTCGATTGTCTCTGGTAGAGTCCCGTCCGGAAAGCGCAGTCCGTATTTCTCGATGGGCACTTAATATTATACCCGCATATTTTGAGAAAAAGCAACCGCTCAATACCACCAGCACAAGACGAATATTTTCCTGCAACGGATACTTGAAAAGCCACAGGCCCCGCTGTACAAAGGATCTAGATGTATTCGAGTCCCGTACGGGTCGCCATCTACACTTTTTTTGTAGATTTTGTAACACGCTTAATTTCAGCAACTTACAATCATACGTGTAATATTACATTGACGTATGTGATCGTATACCATACTATGATTAATGGCAATTATGTCGTAAAAATCGTCACACATCGTCACACAGAAACTGAAAAATTATGCCGAAACAAGCCACTTATCCTCTACTCGTAGGCAAAAAACCCTTCCATGCAACGATCTATAAAACGTCATCTCGTGGCAAGGATGTGTATGAGGTCAGATACAAGGTCGGAACGGAGATAAAACGCGTTAGGCGAAACGACCCCGTTCGTGCCCGAGCCCTTGCTGAAGAGGTCGCCTACGATAAGGAACATGCAGCTAACCGACTCTCAGTGACGGAAGAGCAAATATTCAACTGGCAATATTGTGAGCAACTACTGCGAGAGAAAGGTGGGGGTGCAACGCTACTGCAAGCGGTTGATTCATTCATCCTGGGAACAAAGGAGGAGGCCCAACTAAACCACGCTACCGTGAGCGAAGCTGTCGATTCATATCTTGAAACAAAAGAACAGAACTCACCTAGATATTATGAGACCCTTCGCTGGGCACTCGATCCCCTGGCCAATAACTTAAGGATGCCCCTAGCGCTGGTCAGACCGGCACACATCGAGGCGCAGCTTTCACAGACAAAAAACCGGAGAACTAGAAAGAATATCCGGAGCTACTACATGGGGCTCTTCAACTGGGCCAGAAAAGCGGGTTACCTCCCCTACAATGAGCCACACGCAGTGGAAAGAACCACTGATATAGTGGTCAAAAAAGAGGAACCAGGAATCCTGACACCCTCTGAAATGGAGCGAGTCCTACAAAAGATGGAAGAAGTGGAGCCTCGACTAATCGCGTGGACAGTTCTCGGGGCGTTTGGTGGCCTGAGATCTGCCGAAAGGGATAGGCTCAGATGGGAAGACTTAAACTGGGAAGAGGAGGCAGTGCCTCTCTCCAGCGCTATCACCAAGACTTCTAGGAGGCGGGTGGTCGATATGCCAGATAATTTAAAACAATGGCTCTTGAAGTATAAGAAAGATGAGGGCAGGATATCCCCTTTTGCAAAGGTCCACCCTGAACTCAAAAAGATATTCGAGCTTGCCGAAGTAGGTATGCCTCACAACGCGATAAGACACAGCTTCGCGAGCTACCACCTGTGTAAGTTCAAAAATGCCCACCTAACTGCCGAACTTTCTGGACACTCGGTATCAACGCTGCAAAGTGACTATAAAGCAATAACCTACAGTTCAGAAGCGGAGAAGTGGTTTAATATCTCTCCCCAGAATAAAGAATGACATGTCAATCAAACGAAATAAAGACAGCATAAAAGGCCTTGGAGATAAGACAGCAGGCACTGGTGGAGTAGCTCACGGACGCCGACGCATCTCCTACATAGAAGAGTCAAGTGTCTACGCCGACATTGAACGGATTGCTGAGGAAGAATTTCTCACCGTTTCAGATATCGTTAGACGAGCGGTAAGAAATTACGTGAAGGACAACAAAAAGAAGGGTTAAACTACCCCTACCACCACATAGGCGACTGAATGTCCGGAAACTCCTCCTTCCCTAAATACAGGCTCTAATTGTCCACGATCAGTCATCTCGGCAACAGTTAAATTGTCGCCGCTTTGAGCGATAACAACATCCCCTGGTCGCGAATCCATTCCCACCGCGAGTAAGTGCTGCCCTTCTTTGAAGCAGAACCGACACGGGTAAAAACTACTCTCGGACGCTTCGAAGCAAACGACGGAGTCCAAATAGGTGTCCGGAAGGTCAATTACGCTGACATCCACCATACCACTACTAACTGCCTCACCTGGAACTTTTCCCGCGACCTCAAGGGCTGTTATCTCGACCTCGGTATGATTGGAGGCACGAGCAGCGGCCATAATCAACTCTTCTATCAAGAGCGTCAGCGACTTATTTTGAACTTTGGCCAGAGACTGACCCAACTCTTTGACGGGGCGATCCATGCTTAGGGTAACCTTAACTGGGTCTTTAATTTTTGGTCTCATGCCGTGCGTGTTTCTCTTACGGATTTCGTAAAGTTACAGATGCAACTTTATGTATTTCAAAAGGTTTAGGACTTCAATCTTATACGTATTAAATAGGCTGTCAAGGTTTCTTACGTCGAAAACACCCCCCAATTTTTGGGGTAATTAATAAAGTAAATTTTTTTGATTGATATTCATTAAATACGGCACTATTTTTAGGTATGGCCCGACCGCCCACACTTAAAGACCCGTATAAGCTCACTCTCAGTATGTCGAGAGAAGTGGTAGAAGCCGGAAAAGCCCACGCAGCGAACCAAGGCGTGTCCTTATCTCAACTAGTCTCAAACCTAATATTGAAAACTATTAAGGACCCTGAAACTTTAAGTGGGCATAAAAAACTAAAGATAGACCTTCCGGAAGAAGAATACCAAGACCTAATCAAGTTTTGCGAGGATCACGACCTGGGCGTCGGCGAGCTAATAACGAGAGCGACTAGAAAACTGGTGGGCAGATGAGGCGGGATACACCCACTCTTAGGAAACCGACTCAACAGGAATGGCTTACAAAGAGGGACCTTAAAGAAGCCTTTAACCTCACCGAGGGAGGGTTTAGGACAATTCATGAATCAGGCATGCTGCCCTCCTACACTTTCCTTAAGAATGTAGTCAGATATCGAGTGGCAGAAATGAGCAAGGAATTCGAATCTACAGAAGGATCAGATAACTGGCTTACTACGAAAGAGTTCGCCGACCTAATCCGAGTTCACCCAGACACAATACGAAGGGCGCTGTGTGATAACGAAAACGACCTGCCCCACATCAGAATCGGTGGGATAGTCAGAATAGATAAGGAACTGGCCATAGCAATGGCTAGACGAAAATCTTCGATTCGGGGAACCTATAAGCGGCAAAACATCGGTCGCCACACCCCCGCCTCTCAAGTGCCTTTCACAGAACGGATTAAGTGATGCCAGTCAATAGCCGTCAAGTTGGGCACGCTTACGAGCGGGAGTTAAGAAAGCGCTTTATTAAGCTTGGGTGGGAGGACTGCCAGACCTCCAGGTTCGCTTCGAAAATGATGGATGACATGGGAGTTGACTTTGTCGAGACCTCCCCACTCCACGTTCAGGCGAAGCGAACAAAAAACCAACCTAACTTCAGAAAGGTACTCGCCCACATGCCGGTCGATGAATCATATAATGTCGTATACCATAAGACACCAAATCAAGGGGAGATAGTGGTCCTTTCCGCCCAGGATTTCGAGGAGATAGTTAGAACTCTCAAACATGAGAAGATTTGGAAATAATCTTTTACCGCTGCTCAACCCCTTTATGACCCGGCTGTAAACCCGAAAAACACTAAGCTTCCCCTGAAGAAAACGACAAGGAGACAAGTGAAGACCCTTTTTCCGCCACAAAAAGAGAGCCACGATGTCCTACTCTCAGCCCTGCAAAAGCATGGAGCAGCACTCGATAGCTCCGACACAGGCACAGGTAAGACTCTGAAGGCTGTAGAAATCTCAAGGTCACTGGGTTTCCCCACATTTGTGGTTTGCCCAAAGGCTGTGGTTCCCTCTTGGAAAGCAACCTTCAATGAGCAAGGGGTTGACTTCATGGAGGTTATTAACTACGAAAAGCTCCGTACTGGCAATACCCCTTGGTTGAAGAGGAGCGGACAAGTTATGGGGTGGTGCCTGCCAGAACGGTCTCTCGTGATCTTCGACGAGGTCCACAAAAGCAAGGGAGTAAAGTCACTCAACTCAAAGCTACTTTCATATGCGAAAAAGCAGGGGCTTCGGGTGCTAATGTTATCAGCCACAGCAGCAAAAGACCCGCGAGATCTGAAGGCTATCGGGTATGCGCTTGAGCTGCACCAACTTCGAGATTTCTGGAGCTGGGCAAAACGCTTCGGGGTCACCTTTGACACCTTTGGGTCAGCACAATTCCCTGACAAATCGAGGGGGCACCTGAAAAAACTCAATGAGCTTATCTACCCAGATCGGGGGCACCGCCTCACGCGGGAAGATATGGGGGACCACTTTAAACAAACCAGTATTGTAACTGAAGGCCTGGACTTTGGGGACTCAGCAAAAATCGAGAAACTGTGCGCCGACCTCGAAGATGAGTTAGAGGTGCTGGACACCCGAAGAGAGGGAGACGGCGACAAGCCAATCGCTTTAACAAAAATCCTGCGGCTGAGACAACAAATTGAACTACTTAAGGTTCCAGACATCGTTGAGATGATAAACGACGAAGTGGACACCGGAAAGCACGTCGCGGTATTTGTAAACTTCTCCGACACACTTGATGCAATTGAGAGGAGAATGAAACTTCCGTTTGTGTTCATCAGGGGAGGACAAAGCCCCGAAGAACGGACTTCAGCCATAGAACGATTCCAGAAAGACGACGTGCCGGTCGTACTGGCCAACATCGCTGCGGGGGGTGTTGGAGTTAACCTCCACGATGTTAATGGTAACCATCCTAGAATCTCCCTTATATCACCAACTTACAACGCTGAGGACTGGTCTCAGACACTCGGTAGAATTGACCGTGTCGGTGGTATGACCGAATCGGTTCAACGAATCTTAGTAGCCGCCAGGACGATTGAGGAGAGAGTTTCCTCCGCAATGGTAAAGAAAACTGAAAATATTAGTTTGCTTCACGAACAACCCGTATTAAATAGTAGCAATAACCGTATGTGTCCCGTATCGACAGCCGTATCGGAAGAAGCCAAGCACGCAGAGCATGGTCCGTCTTCTCTGAAAATGTTTAGCAAATGTCCTGGTTACCTTAATCGAGAGGGAACAAATCCAGCAGCCGAGATGGGGACCCGAATCCATGACGCTCTCGAAACTGGAGACTGGACCGCGCTCAATGACTATGAAGAGTCGCTCGCTCAGATGTGTTTTAACTGTGTCCAGTCCATCATACGGTCGCATATGTTCGAAGACTGTGACCATTACAATGAGATCCGGCTAGAAATGGACCTCGGCGGTGAAATCTCAACATTCGGTACGAGTGACGTACTTTTAGTTAAGGGTAAAGAAGCCGTCAAAATTGATTACAAGACAGGCGTGGGTAAGATTGATCCAGCTGGACAAAACTTCCAAGCGAAAGCCTACACCCTTGGGGCATTTCAAAAATTTCCTGAAATAGAAACGGTAGACTTTTACTTCGTCATTCCCCGACGGGACGAAGTGCTGCACCACCAGTTCAAGCGCGAGGACACTGCAGAACTGGTGGAAGAGATCCGCAACATCATATTAGCCGCAAAAGAGACTAAGAAGATGTTCGAGGACCACGAGCGGGGCAAGACATCGGTGGAGGCGCTCTTAGCTGTTCTCTCCCCCACTAACCTGGTGTGCAACTATTGCGCTCGCGCCGGGTCTTGCCCCGCAATAATTTCAAAAGCCCTAGAGGTGGCGAAGCACCAGGCCTCAGACGATTTCGAAGAGATCGGGCTAGGTGGTGGGGAGTGCGACCTATCACCAGAGGAACTGGCCAGACGGAAGAAGTTGGTCCCAATACTCGAAGAGTTCATTCGAAGCACAAACTCTCTCGTTAAAAAGTCCATGCTGGAAGACGGGGTCGAAGTGCCTGGCTTCGAAGTTAAGGAAAGGAGTGGTGACCGCAAAATAACCTCGGCTATGGCCGCCTACGGCCTGGTTAAAGATCAGGTTCCTTTGGACGAGTTCCTTGAAGAATTGAAAGGAGTGCCTGTTGGGGCCTTTGAAGACCTGGTAGCCAAACACTCTAAGCGAGGAGAAAAGAAAAAGCGCGTGGAAGAAGTTATGAAACAGCTTTACGAAACTGGAGCCGTGCAACACGGCGAACCGGTCAAGGTAATTTCAGCCATAAAATGAATTTAATGACCCTGAAAAACAAACTCGAACTCCTCAAAATCAAAGTCCATGCCAAGTGGCTAGGCCTAAAGCTTTGGGCTCACCTGATGTGGATGCCGATGGTTATAACCGTCGTTATAGGCTTCTACATTTTCCTGAGGTATCTCGCATTTCGAGCGGCTCATCCTGCTGCTCCTCTATGGACGTTCTTCTTCGGGGCATGATCATATGCGGAAATATTATTTAATCAGCACGGTTGCCGGTGAAGCGCGAGGCAAAACCAAATAAAAACAAAAATACTATGAGCAAAACAATGACGTTTAATGAAATGGAAGAGAAATCCGACAGCACTGAAAACACCGAAGTCGCAGTCGTGGAATCGGCAGAGGGCAGCCTAGTGGCAACCGCACCCAAATTGAATGTGGGAGTACAAGGACTGTCAGGAGAGTTCACCACTGCGGACATCAAACCGCCACGCCTAAATGTTGTGGCTAAAACCTCGGCCCTCGTGGACGATGGGTTTCTTCCAGGTTCAATTGTGTTTCAAAAGGTAGCGCACTTAGTAAAAGTGGGCGAGCCCCTCTATGTAACCGTTCTGGATCTCGCTAAGACGTTCCAGGAAGATGTTGCTTGGGGAGGAGACGAACTTCCGAAGGTTTTCGCAACCGAAGCAGAGGTAGTGGCCAACGGCGGATCGCTGGACTACAAGAGCCCAAACAGGTATCGACCTAAGGCAGATTTCCGCCTTCTGGTCGAAGCCCCTGAAAAATTAGGTGAGGAGCACCTTGAGCTTTTTCCCTACGAGTACGAGGGCACTCAGTATGCCATGGCGGCCCTTACTGCTTCGAAGAGCTCTTTCAAACCCGCTGCAGAGCCCGTGCTCCAACAGGCACTCTATCTCCGTGATAAGCCTCTCTCCTCTATTCGCTGGTCAATCACAGCGACCAAGAAAGAATGGGAAGGGAATGTCTACTATGTCCCTGTCTTCGCGAAAGACAGTAACCACGCAGACGGTGCTGCCGAGTTCATCGAGTCGGTTAAGTAACGCCGCTCCAATCCGCACATACAGGGGTGGTCTCGACACACGGGGCCACCCCATTTTTTGGCGATGTCTATAACCAAAGCAAGAACCCCAAATGGAAACAGGGCCTAAAATCGGAAACCAATTAAGGGAAAGAATCTCAGAAGACTACGGAGAAGACATTTTAATGATGGACGGTTTCGACGAGGCCGTAGTTGGAATAATAGAAACCTTCCAAGGAGAACTCTGTGTGACCTATGGGGTGGACAAAGTCCTGGCGATCCTCATGGAACAAGGCATGTCGGAAGAAGAGGCCCGTGAATACTTCTACTTTAATCAAAAGGGGGCCTACCTCGGGCCTGGAACCCCACTCTTCCTCGAAGCGATATGACAAAGACCTACGCAATCGACTTCGAGTCGTACTACGACAACGACTGCTCAATAACCAACGGCCTGGAAAACTATGTCAACCACCCAGACTTTGACTGCTACATGGTCTCAATCTGGGGGGACGATGACTTCAACTGGGTGGGCCACCCTAAAGATGCCCCGTGGGAACTCATATGCGGACATACGTGGATTAGCCACAACCGATCCTTTGACGAGGGCCTTTGGAACTTGTTGAGCCACGACTGGGTAGAGCCAGGTGTGGGCCCAGCAGATTGGCACTGCTCTGCAGACTGTGCTGCTTATCATGGCTTCCCCCGCTCTCTCAAGGAGTCCTGTAAAGAAGTGTTTGCGGTTGATATCTCCAAAGGCACTCGGGACAACATGAAGGGCCTCCAATGGGAAACAATGAACGAGGACTTCCAAAAGGAGGTTGCTAGGTATGCGCTCGATGATTCGCAGTATTGCTACCTTCTGTGGAAGGAACTCTCCCCAACGTGGCCAGAATGGGAACGAGAGCTCTCCAAGGAAACCACCCGCATGTGCTGGACTGGTATGCCGATCAACAGTCAAAAGCTCGACGATTCAATAACTCACCTACACAATGTTATCGCTCAAGCCAGGGATGGCATTCCTTGGCATGACGATGACCGAGCGGCATTAAGCCCTATCGAGTGGGCAAACTGGGTTAGGTCTCGGGGCAAACTGCCTCCGGACACTATGGCAAAAGATGATCCGGATACGGTCGATTGGGCCGAAGAAAATCCGGAAGAGGGTAAGGTGCTGGAGCTTACTTGGACGCTTCGGGGGGCAAATGCCATGATCAAGAAACTGCAGTCCATGCAGAGACGGGTCAGGCCGGATGGCACCCTCCCCTTCGGAATGAAGTATTTCGGAGCTAACCTCACTGGCAGAGACTCGGGGGACTTGGGCTTCAACGTGCAGAACATGTCGAAAGGCGAGCTATACGGCGTTGATATGAGGAGCCTGATCGAGGCTAGACCTGGCAACACCCTCCTCATCGCTGATCTGAGTCAGATCGAGGCCAGAGTGATAGCCTGGCTAGCCGGGGATAAAGAGCTCCTGAAACTAGCAGAGGAAGGGGTGGACTGGTATGAAGCTGTTGGGAGAGCGATGGGCCTCTACAATGAAGAAGGGCCCTTGAAAGAGAATGATCCAAACCTCAGAGACACCCTCAAAGCACTCAGCCTGGGCTGCCAGTTTGCGATGGGCGCAGAAAGGTTTGCTTCGGTAGCGGGGCTACCACTCCATGAAGCGAAGCGGCTCACCCAACTCTACCGACACCGCAACCCTAAGGTAGTTGCGCTGTGGGGAAAACTGAAGCGAGGTTTTATAGAGTCCTCCAGGGAACCCGATAAAGAGTTCCGCCTAGCCCTCCCTTCAGGAAGGTCCATTCCCTACCGTGGCGTCTCCACCAGAAACGGGACCAGCGCCATGATGCCCCGAGGAGGAAGAATGATCCGGCACAAAGTGTGGCACGGAATTCTTGTCGAGAATGCAACCCAGGCTCTGGCGAGGGATGTGTTCATGGACCGAGTCCTCGCACTGCTCAAGGAAGACCTAAAGCCAATACTGAGAGTCCACGACGAGGTGGTCTTCGAAGTAGAAGAAAGCAAAGCCGAGGAATCTGCAAAGGCCATACAAAGAATTATGACCTCTCCTCCTGAGTGGATCCCCTCGCTACCACTCGACACCGAAGTCACAAAATCTCCGTTCTACACAAAATGACCTATTACACACTTCAAAATCTCAAAACATCAACAGCTAAAAAACTCAACGGTCATCCCTCACTAATAACCGCCAAGCCTCCAATCTTCTCGGACAAACAAAGGTTCCGAGAGTGGTGCGCTGACGGGGACACAAAGCACTTCTTTTACGCTCTTGTAGAGGGTAAGACCCCCGGCAAAAGAGTCGGCGGAACAAACGAACCTTTTCGGCTCTATGGTGTAGCAGCTGACTACGACGGGGATCTCCCTAAGAACTATGGTAGTGACCTGGTAGAGCTTATCAAAAAGAAAGCCCCAGGTGGGTGGGCCCCAACATGGGTGTCAAAAACATACAGTGGCAAAGCCAGAGCTATATGGGAGTTCGAGGAGCCGCTCATGGTGGACAACGCCGAGCTCGCGAAAACACTGGTTAAGCTGATCTTCTCAGAAACAAAAGCGATCAAACTCCTGCCAGGATTTGATGACTGCTCCTACAACCTGAATCAATACTGGGAGTTGGGGACCAGCTGGCTGAAAGTGTCCGGTCAAACCGTACCTAAAGTCAAAACTGAAGCCCTCTTCTTTGAGGCTGCTACCAAAGCAGCGGGACCGAAAGGCGATGTTCGAATACCGATGGAAACCTTAGCCGAGGAGGTGGAGAAAAGATTCCCCAACCGCTGGAAGGGAACCTTTGATCTCGGGGCCAGGGGGCCGCTATTCTGGATTGATGATGGTATCGACCGAGTCGGAGCGGTGGTTCAAGAGGGAGGCATGTGGTGCCACTCGACCAGGGCCGGTAAGTCCTTTGTGAGTTGGGAAGAAATTCTCGGCTCCAAGTTTGTCAAAGAGTTCAAGGAAAAGCGAATCCAGGATGCCGTGGAAGACACCTACTACGACGGCAAACGGTATTGGGTAAAGGATGGCACGGACAACTGGGCAACACTCCAAAAGGAAGACCTCTCAATGCACATGCGCTTAGCGGGGTTTAGCCACAACGCGAGGAAGAAAGGAGACCCAGCCAGCGAAATAGATGAGCTGTTGTGCTTTATCCAGAGCCACAGGCGGGTGAAGGGTGCGGCACCGTTTCTTTTCAACTTCGAAGAGGTGGCGACTTACAGGGGCCAGGAATACATCAACACCGTGAAGCACAAAAGGACAATGGAGCCAGCTGACCATGTGGATGAATCCAAGTGTAAAAACCTACTAGATTGGTGGTCAACGTGGCTGGACGGCGGAACGGGCCATTTCTTTGGTTGGCTGAAGCACTTCTATGAAGGTGCTCGGTCAGGTAACCTAAAGCCAGGGCACAGCCTTATTTTGGCAGGAGGCGCTGACCAGGGAAAGAGTCTTTTCAGCTGCTTCATTTTGCCAAAGATATTTGGTGGAGGGGCCGATGCCGGTGACTATCTAATGGGAGGCGAGTCCTTCAACGGCGAACTACTGGAGAGCGCCGTATGGCAGATCGATGACAACGTGAGCGCGGCAGACTTCCGCACCCACAAAAGGTTCTCCGAGATGCTCAAGAAGGTCACAGCCACCCCCGCTATCCCCTATCGAGTCATGTATATGAATCCAGTCATGGTTGAGCGAAGGGGGCGGGTTGTAATAACCACAAACACAGACGCCGATTCTCTCGCGGTTCTGCCAAACCTCGATGGCACCATCCTCGACAAACTGATGATTCTGAAGCTCAAGGAGGACTACCTCCCCTGGTTCAGGAAACTCAATAACCTTGACGAGATTGGCAAGGTGATCGAAGAAGAGCTACCCTGGTTCTTGGCGTGGCTGCTTGATTATCAGCCGCCTGAGGAGGTGACAAAAGGGGCCAGCCCAAGATATGGGGTTCACCCCTTCCACCACAAGGAATTGATGATCGAAGCGGAGGACCTTACACCGGAGATGAGGGACCTGGAGCTCCTTGAACACTGGTGGGCGGCAAACGGGAGAAAAGCGTGGGAGGGCACCACTAGCTCTTTGCTCGCCGACCTCAGCCTACACGATGAGCTTCGAGGGCTGGTTTCAGGACTCAACCCTCGGGGGTTTGGGAGGACCCTATCCAAGCTCGCCAGCAAGAGCGGGTCCATCCACAAACGAGTTCGAGACGGCAAGTCGATATACGAGATAGACTTTGGTGTAAAATAACCATAGCTACCAAGCTCGACTGATAAACCATAGATAAGGGAGTGGATTAACCCACTCCCTTTTTTTGTGTGTAAACCATTGATAACGAACGTGTTGGATTGCGGAAGTGGCTTAGTGGGTAAAAACAGGCCCTTCGCAACTCTCTTTCCCTGGGCCGTGTTGCGTTTTCACCACTGGGGCCGGGGCCAAATTGCACCTTCTCTCTAGGGTTAACTTTCTCTTTTTAATAAAATAATAATAATATCCACTTGGTAGCCAAAAGAAGCTGAACAGCAACGAGTTAAGGGAGTGGGTTTTCAAAAAAGTTAATCCACTTCAGTGGAACAGTAATCCTCTTATACGGCGGTTAGCCCTAGTTTAATACGTATAGAATAGGTTTTGGTCAGGAATTTTTATAAGGAGTGATAATAGGGGGGCGGCCGGCCGGAGGGGGGCTCCACCCCTCCCGTGGTGGTATGGGGCCGGAATGTTGCGCTGCCTACCCTTATGACCGCTAATGGTCACCTAACTAACCTAAACAAACTGAAATGAAACAAATCATTGATTATCTGAACCAACGCCTCAACGAAACCCGCGCGGAACGCGGCCGATTGAAAGCTCAAGACAAAGACCGTCGCTTCCTAGTAGATGTCCACATCTCGAAGGATCGCGTGAATCGACAGGGAAATTACACCGATACCCGTGAGGGTATTGAGCTCCGGAAAGCGGGGGACATCCCCGAGAACCTTCGCGTCGAATACCGCGCCTTTGCCAAGGCATGGCGGGACTCTTACACCCAGAGCCTTGCCATTGAGACAGAGCTCGCCGTCGTAGCCAAGAAGGCCGCCAAGGCGGCCGCCAAGGCTCAGGCCGCAGCCTAGCCACATCGGGCGCGTAGGGTCCTCACCTTGCGCGTCCCATTGTGGCTAGGATGCGCCAGTGGGCTCACCCCCCGCTAGCACCACACCCTAGCGACTACCTAGTCTTTTTCCCCTACGCGTGCTCACCCCACGCGAACGGCTGAGAGACCTGACAGGGATCACCTTGTGGAAAGACGCGAGGCCCCGCCTGAGACCACGGAACCGGCTTACCCCCCTAGTACGTGCGAGGCATTTAGAGAATTGATCTTTTTACATTGCCAAAGTTTTCCGTGAAACGTGCGGGGTTTTCTAGTGAGTCCCCATCACGGGCGGGTATGGTCCCCGCTTACAAAATCTATTGAGCGCGTAGCAAGCGCAAAAGGCAAGGCAAGCCTAGACTGTAAAACTCACAACTATCTATTCATTCCTACCCTGCGCATGGGTTATGTTCTTCCCTCATGCGATCTATTCCCATGCTGAACTGATCCATGCGCAGTCCTTTATGAATAGCCAAATCGAAATCGAAGCCAGGATCTTCGCGGATCTATTCGCCTATAACCTGGTCCATGACGGTAAGCCCGTCCTAGACTCTGAGAGACTCTCTCAGGCGTCACAACGCCTATCCGCCCTCCAATGGCAGGCTAGGCGTAAAAGCCTCTCAGCATCGCATAGATGCGAAGGAGGGCCCATCAAGGTCTACCTTCGGGGTAGCCACATATGCAAACTCCCTGACAAGGGGAGACGCGCCACTAAGGTCAGGAGTGACTGGTGCTGGCTAACTCACGGGTCCTAGACCCGTATTGCACCCCAGTAACTTCGGGGATTCCAGGCGTAGGTTACTGGGATTTGTCACACGGTGTGACGATTTGGGTCCTATTTCTGGTCCTCAATCTCCTCCACCTGGCCGCCGATGATCCCTATCTGGACACTTGGCTTATCGTCTTTCTTGTCCAGGTCCAGGTTCCTGCGCATTATTTTGTCGGCGATATCTAGTTCCCGATAGTCTTTCGGAGGCTTGATCTTAGCTTTGTCTAGGGACTTCTGTAGCATATTCACCATTAGGTCCTGGTGTTTCTTCTGCCTGGCCTCCAGTGATGACACAATTTCGCGCATTGAGCCGTTCGGATCGATCCCCTTCACTTGAGACCCAAGCTTGTCCATGAGGTCCTCTCCCTTCTCAGGATCTTCCTTAATAAGTTTGTGGGCTTCTTGCATCACCTTCCGAACGCGGTGAGGGCTAGGCCAATTCTGGCGGTGTGCTCTCCCCCTGATTGTTCCCTCAGGAACGCCATACTTTTCTTGGAGCTGTCCCGCTGGCACTCCACAAACATAAGCCTCGCGGATTGTATCCCAGGGAAGATGATCCCATTTATGGTTTGACATACCATATGATAACCGGATATGACCGCATATCAACATACCAACCGCCCAACATATGAGAACAAACTTCATAGAAGACAGAAACGCTTCCACCTACCTTGAAGTAGTGGGGTCCATCCTTGAAGGGGACTACGACCAATATGTCTCCCACTGGGGAGAGTTTAAGAAGATCACCCAGTCGCAGGGATTGTCCACCGCCTGCGGGGAGGTAACCCACCCCGAACTGGGGGTTGTTGCAACCCTCACTCAGATCCGCCGTCCCAACGGGGTGACAGGTCTTGCGTGGAGATCCACCCACGCAGTCTCACAAGGGTGGGACATATGTGAAGACTACGCCCTCAACGAGCTGGAGCTTGAGGAGCAGGCTCAATAGGAACAATCCAACAAACCAACACCCAATACCATGAAGAACATCCATCGAATCGGAGTGTGGCTCACCTGTCGCCTCCTCGACCACTTCTACGGAAGCTCCGCCGTCCAGCGCCATATCAGGAAGCTCCGAAAGGAGCGTCTCCAAGAACTGAGCCACGCTGTGCTCAGTCTTAACAGTCTTAACTACAACACTCCAGGCCTTCGCGAATAATGAAAACAACAGGCTGTCGCCCTGATTCGACCTGTTCGTGAAATCTTTCCTCTATAGCCAGATTTCCCAACAAACCAACTCACCAACTAAACCAAGCAAAAAATGGATATTCAAATCACAAAAATCGACTACGCAGACCCAGACTGCACGACAGATATTGTGCATGTCGTAAAACTGAGCGACGGGAGAGAGATCGAGATCTGGAGCGGCCAAGCCGCGTACAACGTCTACGACGAATACACCGGCAAGTTGGTTGTCGGCGCAAAACTCGCTGGAACCACCGACGAAGACGACCACACCGTTTACCACTTTGAAGGCTAAACGAGGTAAACCAATAGGAACCCCCAAGTAAGTTCCGTTCCTTGGTGTAGTCTGAGTTGTGACATGTCATAACTCGGATTCACCACGGGATGGAGTTTATTTATAATTGCGCTCCCTCCAACTGGGAGCGGCTCCGTTTGAAACTATGACTAAGACAATCAAAAAGATTCTTATCCTCGATGCAGCTTGCCGCCTCGTTGAGAATGAACCCTGGACCGACATCGATGAACAAGCATTGAAGACCCTCCAGGCTGCCTGCGACCGCATGCTGGAGGACGAGAAACGGAAACGGGACTTCGGGTCCTTTGAGCGCCTCCAGAAAGAGGCCGTTGCGGACCTCGACAAGAATCCCCGCCTCTTCGGGGTTTCCCTCGACCCTTTGCTTCAAGAGTAACCATCCAACCATCCAACCATCCAACCATCCAACCATCCAACAAACCAACCATCCAACAAACCAACCATCCAACAAACCAACATGCCAACACCACAAGAACCAACCGTCGAGGACCTAAACTTCGAAGAAGAGTGGGAGGTCAGACCGCTATCCGAATACCGCATAATTGCAACCTGCATAGATAACGTGGAGGCCGACACCTATAAAAGAGTACCGGAGATCGTACACGTCTACGGCAACGATGACGGCCCAGCCTTTTCCATTACCTACCACATGCATAGGCATATGTAACCCAACACCACAATATGAAAGCAGAAAGAGAAAAACAATGGGAGCAAGCCATCGGCTCCCTGATACCTGTACCCCTTGGCCACAAGGCCGAGGACCGCAGACCCATCAACCGTGACAAGGAGGCTACCGACCTCCTCGACTCCCGCGACAATCGGGAAGTGGAACCCCTGACACAGAGGCTGGGTTCCTTATTCAAGGAGGTAGGACTATGAGCCTTGCCCTACCTAACAAATAGAAATGAACCCAACACACCAATGAAAAAATACTTAGCTTCGCAATCTAACGACCACTATCCAATTCAAGATGTCATTTTTAGGATCGAGCTTGCGATCGCCTTTGCGCGGGGCGATATATCGGCACTGGAAGAGGATCTACAGTTTGAAACGGAGGAGAAAACTCGGCTAGCCAAGCTTGACGACGGTAGGCTCTTCGACAAGCGCGAGAAAATTTATAAGATCAATGCAGAACTCATCAAGATGGACTACTACGTTCGCGGCCTGAGAACCGCTCTCAGTTTCGCGAAAAACGACGACTAGCGCCTACCCAACATATAGAAATCACAATCCAATGTTCATCTTGGCCCACCTCTTGCGTGATCCAGCTTGAACCATATGCGGGTTGCATATTAGTAATCTACCGAACATCAACAGACCAACACACCAACAACCAACAACCAACATAATATGACTGACATCATTATCCTCAGCCTTGGCGGGGCCTCCCTCTTGATCGGGGTGGCGGCCTTCGTCAAAACCAGCCGCCCTCCTCGAAGGGCTTCAGTTGCAGCAGAGCAACACGTTAGCAGCCTCCCTCCTCGGGACTTTGTTAAAAGCTACAACCGATTGTCGCGGGAGTGGCAGAAACACTGCCCAGGGACCCGCGAGCACAAAAGACTCCGACAGGAGCTGGATGTGTATCACTTGGAAGGTACCCAACGCTACCTCAATTCGATTAAGTAAACCATACGCGAATATATTATGGAAGATTTCATCTATGATTCAGCAAACCACGCCCTCCTCAGGCGGGACGGTTCACCCATTGCCTGGTTGGATGAGTCCATCACAGGTCTCGACGGCTTCAATCTGGCTGACTGTCTCAACGGCACAGCTCAATTGGAGCTAGAGAGCCGACTGGTGGAGCAGCACAACAGGAGCGTGCTGCTCGAATCCCGCCTACAGGATATGGAGGACTACTCCAGGGGACTAGTGGCTGAGATCAATCAACTCTCTGACAAAAACTATGACTGAGCCGACAGCGGAAAACGGCAACATACCAACAACCAACCACAAGAAATACCAATGATAAATGAAAATGCGATAACGGTGGACGTTTCCTTCTACCGCTACGCACCAACCATGCAGGCGAAGGAGGCAGGTGAGATCGTGGGAAAAGCCAAAGGGATCGACAGTCGAGTCACCAAAGGCGTCTATGATCTTATTCCCAAGGAATACACCGAGCCTCTTCGAAAAGCTGAGAGCGAGGCAAGAAAGATCTTTGATCAAGACAGCCCACGCTGTCTGGTCATTCGAATCGGGCCACACACCGTTCTCCCCACAGCTATTATGTTCAAGTTCCAGGAGGAGTGGCAGAAGATCTCCAACCAGTGGTCCGCGCTCAAGCAGGACTTCCTCGACAGATACGAGGGAGAGATCCTCCCCTGCGCACAGGACAGGTTCCGGAGCGTGAGTACTGGATCGCTGGTTGTTCCTGCCAGCAAGTGGCTGGATACCAGGGAAAAGGTAGCGCAACGGATCCGCGTGGATTACCACCAGTATCCGTTCCCAGATCCATCCAACGTCCAGAACTTGAAACACCTGAATGACCAGTTCAAGTCAGACATGCAGGAGTCGGCTCGGTCCTACATCGAAGGGGCCACCGCCGAAGCCCAGAAACAGCTAAGGAAGCGCCTCGGGAAGGTGCTCAAAGACTTCACCTCGAAGATGAAGTCTTATGAAGCGGGGCCGAAGGGCAAGAAGATGTATGCTTCGATCGTCGATAACATCGGCGAAGTGGTGGGCTTGATCCCCAAGCTGATGGTCACCCCAGATGACGAGCTTCTCAACCTGTGTGCCGAAGCTCAGAGGGTTTCAGCCTGGGACGTTGAAGTCCTCAAGGAATCCCACGATGCCAGGAAGGAGGCGTCTGTTACCGCCGACTCCATTCTGTCAGCCATGGCGCTTTGATTCGCCGCGCCAGCATATGCGGTTCACTTACCACATATGCTGGCAGGGCGGGACAATCCCGCGCTAATAACAAACTAACTAACCAATGAGAGATAAACAAACTATTGCACAAGAGCACATTCCAGAGGCTCTGGAGATGCACCACGACCAACAGTTCAGTGGGAAGTCAACCACCGTGCCCCTTTTCGAGGGGTCTGCAGGGCTAGGCAAATCGTTCTTAATCAAAAAGTATGCTGATGACCACAGCCTACAGTTTTGGGACTGCCGCCTGGCGAACCAGCTCCCGAGTGACATTCGGCTTCCCTACTTCGACAAGGAGGAGGGCAAAGCGTGTTACGCAGTAACCGAAGAGCTTCCCTGTCACCGCACCGACGGGCAGCATTTGGTGTTCCTCGATGAAGTCCTACAGTGTCCACCAGCGATGCAGAAGATCGGTATGCAGATCACCCATGACAGGTCTGTGGGCAATAAAAAGCTACCCGACCAGACCTTTATTGTGGCAGCAGGAAATGGCGCAGGGACACGGTCGCATGCTGAACGCTTTGGTATAGCTCAAGCCAACCGCTTCTGTTGGTATTATGTCCTCCCCGATATGGCAGGATTCAAGCGTATGCTGGAGGATTCGGGTAGTTACCCCATGCTTGTGGCATTCCTTGAATCGAACCACGTCGCCTATGACTTCGACCCCGATAAGTTCGACGGACAGAGTAACGTGCCCACCTTCCGCTCCCTGCAGGAGGCAGGCAACGTCATCAACTACCAGATGCAGAAGAGTTCCACTGGGAACCTTAGCCTCGGTCGAGTAGCCTCAGCCGCTATCCAGGGTTGCATCGGATCCAAGGCTGCGGGTGCTCTCGATCAATTCATCCAGATCTATAACAGCGTGGGGTCAATCGACAACCTCCTGGCGGATCCAGACGGGTGCGAGATACCCGAGGATAAAACACTCAAGATGATCATCTCCTGCAAGCTCGCTGGCTGCGCCAACGATCAGAACATGGAGTCGGTTATGCGGGTCACTCAAAGGCTCGGGGACAGTGGATTCGATTCCCACTACGCCGCCTTCGTCGCCAAGACAATCGCCGTTCAAAGCTCAAGCCTGTTGAATAACAAGTACTTTCAAAAGCTTGCAGCTTCAGTACTTGCTTCGACTACTGGCTCAATCAACTAACCAACACATCAACATATGAGTTATTCAAAAGATAAGTTCTTTGCTGACATCAGTCAGGTGTTAAACATTATCGCCCTGCATAATGGACTCAACGTGTTCCTCGGAGCTCTCGACAGTCTCAAGTATGAGCTGTCCACAGAGCACGGGGACACGGCTTGCACCGACGCCTACACGGTATGGGTAAACCCTAATTACTGGGCCAAGCTAACCATGCCACAAAAGATCGGGCTGTTACTCCATGAGATGCTCCACGCATTCCTACTTCACCTGAAACGGTTTCGTGGAGATGGCATTGATATGCAAGTGGCCAACATCGCCTGTGACTATGTCATCAATGACATTCTTCTAACCATCAAGAGGCAGTACGGTGTTATTGAACTGCCCCCAGGTGGGCTCGATGCAGGGGGTAAGTTCTCCGATGAAAGTGAGGAGAGGATCTACAACCTACTCATGCAGGAGAAGCAAGCCGGTCCTGAGAACTTCGAAGAACAGTATGGGGACGGCAACGGCCCTGGCGGATTCGAAGCTGATGAGTCAGGCGCTGGTGAAGGCGATGAGTCAGCTGCTGGTGAAGGTGATGAGTCAGCTGCTGGTGAAGGTGAAGGTGAAGGTAAGTGGGAGAGAATAGCCCATCAAGCAACACAGATGGCCAAGCTGAAGGGAGACTTCCCTGGTGGACTGCTTGAGAAGATCTCCCCTTCTGCCTCTGCCCTTGATTGGAAGACGATCCTATCTCAATTCGTCCGCGACCTCACAGTAAACGAAGTATCCGAGGATCAGTTCGACCGCCGCTTTCTGGAGGATGGTCTCTACCTTGAGTCCTTCTTGTCACCCTCGGTAGATGGGATTGTGTTTGCCAAAGACACCTCAGGTTCCATGTGTGGGGATCTCCTCAATCAGATGATTGGAGAGATCCAACGGGCGATGGACGATGTCAACATCAAGCGACTCTGGGTGCTCGACATAGACACCGAGGTTGCTAATGCTGAGGAGTTCTCCTCTGGTAGCGTGATTCCTCTTGAAGCAAAGGGTCGAGGGGGCACTGACTTCCGCCCTGCCTTTGACTGGGTGGACAACAACTTCCCTCAGTGCGCAGCGATCATCTACTTCACTGACGGGTATGGCACCTTCCCCAAGTCCTCTAACTATCCAACCCTATGGGTCAACTTCGGACGTTCGGAGTACCCATTCGGACAGGTGCTAGATATGCGGGATGTGGCTGCATGAAAGACCCTCGACCAGCTAAACAGTGGCTAATCGAATTGGTTTTAAGCTGCCTCAAAGAGCCGCCCCGAACCGGTGTGTTTGATCTTGATATTCAGTATCTGACATCCAAGCCAGGGCCAAGCCATTCAACACGGTACTACTTGCTGTACCACTTGAACCGGATCTGTGAGGATGGGAGCAAGACAGCTTCTCTTGCCTATCGACGCGGCCTTATATCCAGTTCGATGCCACATGTTTGGAGAGTCCATGAGGATCTACAACATGTCTGCGCCAGGTCACCTAGAGCCCTGGCGTGGGCCATCAAACAAACCATAACATTAATAGGAGATGACGCAAAAATTAACTAACAACCAACTAATAAAATGAACCAACAAGCAATTAAACTAAACGAGGAATCATGCTTAAAAGATGTCGCACTAGCCGCCATGATTATAACAGAGATATGGGATGATGGTATTGAACACCACCCAGAGTTACATGAGTTCTTCAAATGCATTGACAGACTTCAAGAGCTCGCAGGGATATGGGTCTGTCGCCAGTGGATACTCGACGAGCTGGCAGAACCACTGAATAAAATGTACGAAGATATGGATGAGGAAACTCGATACTCATTTGAAGCTTACGATATGGATTACTGCCCTTACTGGCTGGCCTTTGTGTTCCCAAGCCTACTCAAGGAAAAAGGGTGGGACACCAACACACCAACATACCAATGAACCAATGAAGCAATGAAGCAATACTACATCACCTACCAACGCGGTCGAAGCAACTTCCGCACACTACCCGTATACAAAAGCCATGAAGAAGTTCTGGAGGCCATCTCCTCTAAAGACTTCTTCGTCGGTTGTCATATCACAGACTTTGTATGCATGGAGGTAAGCCCTGTCAGGGCAGCCCTACTCGCGCTATACCAGCAACTCGACGCGGCTCCCCCCTTCCTCGCTCCCGTAGCGGGTTGGCTCATGCCCCGGATCACAAACCTGATTATGGCTAACGAGCCCATGCCTGACCATGAGATCAAGCCACGCCCTTCTGACATTCAGGAGGTAAACCCAACAGAGTTCCTGGACTAGCGCCCCTGGCAAAACTTGATTCACCCATATGCGGATTGCGTATGGGTGAATCGACTAACAAACAAACCAATGAACCAACAAACCAAAGAACCAAAGAAATCAAAACCACAACCAAAGAGTTGGGACGATCAGCCTGAGGAACTAGAGGGACTACCTATCTTGTTCTCATTCTATAGAGGAGAGGGAGTGAGTGTAGAGGCTCGACGGGACAACCTCGGAAGATACTACCTCACCATAGGGTCACTGTTCCGTAGTGAGACTCGACATTTCGATGACCTCGACGAGTTCTTCGCAGCACTCAAGGCTAACTGCTCACCCTGAACCCCGAACCCTGAACAAATAGAAATAAATATATGTATCCTAAACTAATAGAAATAGAGTTCCGAAAGGAAGAACAGAAGCCCGGCGACGGCCTTCATATTAACATCCACTGGTTCGAGATCTTCTGGAGTGAAGATGCTTCGACGAACTACATCGAGATCGCGTCAGATACCGACGAGCATGGCGACTACATCTGGGAAGAAGTCAGATACGGAGACGGAGACTGCTTCTCATTTCGAGGAGAGATCTACGACTTCATGGCGATTCGCCCCATCGACACAGATGAGATAGTTGAAGTGGTTCGCGGCCTCTGGGAGATGGTGCAGGACACCCACGATCTGGAGAATGTCTACCTCGACAGTGAGAGGAAGAGCTTCCCGAACAAGAGGGTAGAGGAGGTCATCTCTACTCTGAGTGGTGCTATCTAAGCACTAAACAAAATTTGATTCACCCATATGCGGTTTGCGTATGGGTGTATCGACTAACAAACAAACCAACAAAAAGAAAACATCATAAAACTATGAGAATAGAAGAACTAGAATCCGAAGGATGGTATGGCGTAGACGCTTGTCTTGAGACATCCTTATTAGAATACGGGCTAGCTTGTATTGCTGAAGAAAATCAAACGAAATTCCTCTACGGCATCTCCTACGACGGTTCAAATTATGACCGTTTTAGTTTCGCCTTTTTCGATTCAGACATAGATGTCAAAAAGGAATTCTGCTGGATCAATTCGTGGGAAGACGTTTACGAAACGTGTGGAATGTCCAAGTCCGAATGGCACAAGATGGACCTTCTCTCCAAGATATATGATCTAGTGTCCTATTTCGGGACGGAGAATATATTAGGATCTTGCTACGAAGATGGCATAGAGCTAACCACTGAACTCTGTAAGTAATGCAACAACCAGAACCAGAACCATATCCAGAAACCAGTGAGTTCTACGGCGTGATCCCACCCTCGACTAAGTTCATGTTTGAGGACTGGTGATAGACGATGAGCATGAGGACATCGATGATACATTTCACTTCGATTCATTTGCCGAAGCAAAGCAAGAGGCTGAGAAACCACGCGAGGGCTATCGTAGCGTGATCGTCCTGATACGAGATCAGGGACCAGAGGATCTCGGAGTCGTAGATAGGCAGTGGGCTTACCTTGAGGATGATGGCACTCTACCCGAAGAGTTCGACGGGGGGAATCGTGTCCCGAAAAGATTTCACCAAGAGGTCGCCAAAGCGTGAACCCCAACACCGAAACCTAAATCCTTAACCATTAATCATTAATCCAATGAATAGGAATCAACTACAAGATACGATGTCATCCCTTCGCGGGTGGTCAGCAGATGAGGAGCGAGCGGCATTGCTCAAGCAATACGCAAAGCGGCTCGGCTACACCGAAAACGTGACCGGTGATGTCGCTACCGGCGACCAGGTAATCTTTGCCCGTGCAACCTTCACGGGTAGTCACAAGCGTCCCAGGTTCGCAGGGATCGCAGTGATCTCAGGAACGGTGGTCGCGGACAGCTACGGTAAAGCGAAACAGCAGCACACCTTCACTATTAAAACTAGCAAGGGCAGCATGAGGATTAAAGGTCGCAATCTTTATTCGATTGCCGTGTTCGCAAAGCCGCGATGCGCTGAAGAAAGGCAAGCCTCCCTGGACGATAAGCACAAGCGAGGAGATCGCGCCCGTGAAATTAGCTTCGCCAGAAAAACGGCTGAATCCGAACTGTATTTTTAATTATGACACATATCATCAGCAAGACAGGTCGAATCCACGGTCGAGGCTCGATGCCTTACCGCTGGGTTTCCGGCCTGACAAAGCAGGAACGAGCCGCCGTTGTGGGCGGAGATATAGTCCTGATTCCTGACGATCACCCGCGCTCTGGGTGTGACTTCAAACAGGTGACCTATCACTCGCCATCCGGTCGTTTCAGTCACCGCAATTACAAACCCTGAACCCTAACCAACTACTACTATGGCAACCAAACTAGATAAGCCCGTCACTCGCAGAGTGCCTGAGATTACAAACGGCGAGGGCCGCGCACTGGAAGCTACGCTTACCCCGGAGGACGGGGGCAGCATAGCTCTTCGATGGGTGGGCCTTCGGCGCGAACCGAGCATGTTTCGACTGAAGGATTTGGCGGAACGCGCAGGGGTTAATAGCCCTGTGGTCGTTACGACAAAGCAAACAACCAAGCGGAATAGCTCGTCCGGTGATCCAAACATTGATCGGACTGAGTGGGTTCGATACGAGGACATCCTAAGCAAAATCCACATCACACCTATGGATTTAGGAGAGCTTGAGCGACTCACTTCCGTGATACGGGGAATCCGTGAGCACTGGGAAAATTTGAACGCTTACTAATAACCAACAAACCAACAAACCAACAAACCAACACACCAACACACCAACACACCACTGAACCAACTAAAAGATGAAAAAATCGCAAACCCAAGAACTGTTCACCTCTTGGAATCCGCAGGCAACCAAAGAAGAGCTAATCCGATTACGCGCCAAGTGTTACCGCGAAATTAAAAAGCCATATGGATACCGAAGTCGCGCATATAGAGCGAGAGTATGGGTGGATAAGATTAACGATGAACTTGCAGCCCGCCGCTCGAAATGAACCAACACACCAACTAACCAAACTGAACCAACTAACCAACTAACCAACTAACCAAACTGAACCAACAACCAAACTGAACTATGTCAAACCTAACCGAAATCCAACAAGAGTGCGTCACTACAAGTGGCGGAATGTATGTCGCAACCAACTACCTGGGCTGGTCGATGGGAAAAACTCCATGGGAAGCCATGGGAGACGTCGAACTTAATATGCAGGGAACGATCCCCAAAGTGGGGACCAGGAACTACAACGAGTGGACAGGTCTTGTCTCACTTTACTACGTCCCTGACGCTGAGAAGTTTGCAGGTCTGCGTGACTACGCCCCAGTTGATGACAATGATGTCAAGATCGGCATCCTGCTTTATGGATCCAATCCCGACAGTGAACACAACCAGAAGATCGCCCACTCTCATATGACGGAGGGTGCAAATGCTATACTGTCCCTAGAAACTTAGACCTTAATCATATGCGGTCATACACCAACACACCAACACACCAACACACCAACCAACCAATGAAAACCAAAGAAAGAGAAACCAATGTTGAATTCCTGACACGGGTCTGCGAGTTCAGCAAAGCAGGGGCCTTCGGTCAGCTATTCGCGATCGAATCCATCTACCAAGTAGCGGAGGAAGTCTCCTCCATTCCGCTCGAAGATTACCTAGACGCGATAAAGGAGGGAACAGTAGAGCACCCACCCTTCGACGCTAGGTCCTGGTGGAAAGCAGCAGAAGACTGGAAAACAGAGATAGAGAAAAAATACTAAGATTACCTAGGTATCTAGTTACCTAGACCTTAGTCATATGCGGTCATATGACACCGCAACCAACCTAACCCTAACAGAAATATATTATGTCAAAACAAGAACAACCCAAAACAGATACAAATGTGTTTCGCGCACTAGCGACGGCATACTTGTCGAGCCTTGAGAGAGGAGTCGTTAACCAGGAGGTCGCCGACACAGCGAAGCTCTTGTTCAAAGGGCTAGACCCTACCCTGTCACCTAAGAAGCTTCGAGATGCAGTCGGAATATCCTACATGGGCAGCACCACTAATTCGGTCAAGACAGCCAAGGGGGAGAAGCTGGGCGTGATGACCTACATTATGTATCTGTTATCAGGCAAAATGTCTGGTGTGCAGATGTGTAAGTTCGCCAGTGAGGGCTGCCTAGCAGCCTGCTTGAACCTGTCCGGTCAAGCACTGATCGGATACCACTCGGTCGGACTCAGCAATCATTGCCTGATACCCAGGCTAATCAGGACTTGGCTCGTCGCATGGAACCGGCCTATCGCCGAGAAGATCATCGAGCATGAGATGTTACTCGCTGGGAAGAGGGCGTCCAAAGCAGACATGACATTCGCTGTCCGCCTCAACGGAACCAGTGATCTCTGGTGGGGCGCACTCATTAAGCGCCACCCCGAGGTCACCTTTTATGACTACACGAAGTCACCTTTCAATATGCGGCTCAGCGCAAATCTGGATAACTACCATATCACATTCAGTTATGCTGGTCCCGACAACGTCGAGCACTGCGCCGAAGCTTTGAGTCGGGGTCACAACATCGCAATACCCGTGGTAAAAGGTGACATCGACAGGCTCCTGGAATCAGGTCGCGGTTACACCCTCGACGAGAGTGACGCCAGGTTCCTCGACAGTGACGAGGTCCGCTTCGGCCTTCTTACTGTCAAGCACACTCCCGGAACCCAGGAGGGAATAGACAAGGGCTTCCTCCTCGATGAGCACGGGTTCAATCGCCTTGAGCAGATACTTCACCCTGAAGTCGAACCGACGGCGCTCGCTGCATAATCAAAACCAAAACCAAAACCAAAACCAAAATTAAATTCACCAACCTACCAACCTACCAACCATGAAAGCTGAAGACCTTATCTCTAACTATGTTAATGACCCCCACACTACTGGAACCTCTACACGCTACAGAGCGGCGGCAGGTGCCCTTTGGCTCAAAACCGAGTCTCAAGAAACCAATTGTAAAACCTATCTACCTCTCCTTATCAACCGTGGGGCATACGATGTTAAGATCGATTGGTCCCAGGGTCGCCATAGTTTATACGATTTTTGGCGTTGTGTGGAAAGGAGGCAGGTAAACCTTTACGGGGGCTTGCCGAGGCCTTGCGTAGAAATCAAAAACCTAAAAACCAAATACTGGAGTCCACCCCACCCTAACGCTCGGGTTCTAAACACACTGCTATCAGGTCAACACGAGGGGATGCTTTGGAAGGACTTGTTCGGTGGTCTCTTCTCAGATGAAGTTTATTCGGAAGATAAGGCTCAGGAAAAAGCAGATGCTGCTGCTTGCTACCTTTCCTTTATAGACACATCGCAGAAGATAGCTTTTAACCAATTAAGAAGTCACGTCCTCTCCATTAGTGGAACACTTAGCGCCGACCCCGACTCCGATTGGGGCGACTTTGCTCACCTAGCCGACCGCGCTTCATCAACCGATACGCTTCGTCACTGCCCTGCCCCTAGGCGCTCTGTATCTGATGCATTACTCTCTAGGTATGAGATCATCAGTAGGCGCTGCAACTGGCCCGAGCTGGATGAGTTCATAAAGCATAATCCTCTTTACGCTAGGGTAGACCAAGCTCCCCCCGCACGCTGGGATGGAAAAGAGTCGGACGGCTTCTTTAGTGTATACATCGCTGGCACACCTACTAGCTGGGAACCTATCCTATCCGTAACACTTCGCCATGCGGATAAAGGCTTCACCAGGCTGGAAACTTGGAAGCATTATTACCCACTAATCCAACAGGCAATGGCTGAGATTAGAATGCCCTTGCCGTTCCCTCGTGGAGAGGATCCAGCCCTTTGGGATAAGGCTTCTTTCGCCCAACAAATATACTTGCAACTCCTAAGATACTAACGTATTAGAATAGTGCCGCATATGTCCGCGTATGATATCCAGCTCCCCGAAGATGTCGCAGAGGACCTCCTCTTGCTAGCAGAAGCGTTGGGGTTTCAAGAGCCTGGGACTTCCTTAGATTTTTCTATCGCTTCTCTCCTCAAAGCCCTGTCTCAACTGGAGCCCGAGGATCTGCAAACCCTATTAAATTCTTACGGTCTTCTACCATGAATCAAAAACCACACTACCAAAGAAACTGTGAAGAGCTCGGAGAGCTACACTCAACCGAAATAATTGAGGTTTACATAGCCGAAGACGCCAAACCATACGAACAAACGGAAGTGCCTTTCCTCGTGTGTTACCCAGCCAAGGCTAAAGTCTTGTGTGAAAAATGTGGGCAAGTCGATCTAATCGACCACATCCACTCCGAGATAAAAAAACCGGAAAATAATGGGTAGGATTGTCATCCCGATTGGCTCTCCTTTGTCTGGTAAATCAACTTTTGCCAGGCATCTGGCAGGCGACCCAAAGGTCCTTTCATTCGCTGAGCCAATATACAGGATGCTTGGAGAGGTTATTGGACACAGTCAAGTAAAGGCCCTCAGGGAATCAAACGATAAAGAACGACCCCTTCCTGAACTGGGGGGTGCATCTCTTCGCTATGCCCTGCAGACCCTGGGCACTGACTGGGGAAGGAACATGATCTGGTCAGACATCTGGGTGGACCTCTTGTTCAGAGAATCCGAGGCCTACGATCTAGTGGCCATCGATGATCTCAGGTTCCCGAATGAGTACAGCGAAGCAAAGAAGAGGGGCGCTGTGTTTGTGTCAATGAAACCCGAGGGCTCGGCCATGGGAAAAGAATATCTCCACGAATCCGAGAAGTATCACAATCAATTTGATACGGATTACACGCTGTCGTGGGAAAACAGAGAAGAGCTTATAGAACTTTCAAAGAACTTTTTCTCAGCCTTAGGCTGAGTGAATTGGGTGATCCGTGAGTGCTCACTAGGTCCGGGGCCGACATTACTCCGATTTCGAAACTGCCGCCGCGCCAGTTTGGCTAACCACGGAAGCGCGGCATTTTTATAACACTAACATGAATAAACAAAAACTGTCCCTTTCAGAGTCTCTTTTAGAGGTTCTCTCTGACGGGAAGAAAAGACACATCAACGAGATTGTAGAGGAGGTTGCTTGGCCAACGACAACAAACCTCTCAAAGACCTTAACTGATCTGAAGTCTCAGCTCTTACTCAATCGAGACCCTAGAAGACTTCGAAGAGAAAAGCTAAGGAACAATAACAAAGGAACCATCTGGTGGCTAGAGACACCAGATTAATTCTACAGAATACCCCAACCAACAACCCACCAACCAAGACTATGGACAAAAACACAAAAGCTAAGCTCAAGCGATATGGTTTGAGCGCAGTAAACAAACCTAAGCGAACCCCGAATCACCCCACAAAAAGTCACGTCGTGCTGGCTTCAGAAGGGGGAAAACAAAAGCTTATCCGGTTCGGACAGCAAGGAGCCAAGACCGCTGGCAAACCAAAAGCTGGAGAGTCGAAAGCGATGAAACAAAAACGCGCTTCATTTAAAGCCAGGCACGCTGCCAATATCAGAAAAGGCAAAATGTCGCCGGCCTTTTGGTCTGATAGGACGAAGTGGTAGCCCCCTGTTTTCGAAAAACCCCCTGTTTTCACCGCTGGGAAATCGCCCTGTGGAAGAAAACTTTCAAAGAGAGTAGCAATCGTTGCCCTCTCAGAAACTTTTACGTGTTTTAACAATGCTTAAAAAAATACTAACTGTCGCGATAGCTCTACTGGTGTGTAGTGGCTCTACTCAGATCCAGTCTCAAGGTCTGTTCGGAACCCTCGTAGGTAACTCGATCGTTGCGAGGGCCTCTACCTGGGAAAACAAATTCTACCGCAAAGGGCAGTCTTTACAGTGTGCGAACTTTGTCGCTGAGGTGGTGTCATCTGCTGGAATTGAGCCACCATCGGGCTTCAGTCTGGCACGCAGCTGGTTGGCTTGGGGAAAACCCGTGGTTGGCGGCATCAACCATATGCGACCAGGAGATGTCATAGTATTATGGCGAGGATCCCGCTCGGGAACTTCAGGCCATATACTCATCTACGTTGGGAATGGTGAGTGTTTGCACCGACCGACCTACAGTAAAGCGGTATCGAGGATTTCAATCGATGTCTACAAGAGCCGGATATTGGGGATAAGAAGGGCGACAACAGGCAATTGATTACAGGTCATCAAACCGAGTAAACTCTTCTACTTCCTGATAGTATTCCACCAGATCATCATACCGAGAGTCCCCAACGAAAGCGCTCTGCCTTGCCCCTTCCCTAAGAGAAGAGGAACTCGGCGTCCATCGAGGCGCAACGCCAGCAATGATTGATCGCTTCACGTCTTTCGATAGACGGTTAAAGTTAATAAATATCCTATCAATCTCTCCGCTGTCCCTCGTTAAAAGACGGGCAGCCTGGAGATCCAACGAGATCTCTTTTAACATTCTCGCCCGATCCTGGTTAGCCTTAATATAAGCCCTCCTCATTTCTTCTTTGTCCAGAGTTGACCGAGCCCGATACAGTCGGCGGTAGTCTGACTCTGCTTGAGAAATACCCGAACTCCATTTACTAAGGTTTTTCTCAAACCTATAGTTGATGTCAGTTAAATTAATTTTGGTTCCCATTAGATTCGCAGCAGCCTCGTCTGATGCTGACATCCTGACCCCATTAACAACGGGAGAACCAATGCTTTTTACTACTTTTTCTACATCCTTGATGGTGCCAGGGGTTAAAGCAGCGATAAGGCTACCACCAACATTGCTGACAGAATTCCAGAAAGGATTTTTATCTACTTGTCCCTGAATACTGTCGGCTTCTTCTCTGGACTTATTAATTGCATCAATCCAAATCTGCTCTGTTATGTAAGGTCTAGCCAGATTGATTGCGGACCTTTGTATCCTCTCGTTAAAGCCCCTGGCATCGAACGCAAAGGGGTTTGCCACAAGTCTGATAGGATCATAGATATCTGCGAAGGGCTGCATGAAACTGGTATCCACCCAAGAGATTTCATTACCCCCCTTCCTACCCAACAGGGCGAAGGATCCATCTTTATAGTATGACGCCAGGAATCGACGCATGGCATCAATCGTATCTGAGTCGTTCCGCTGGAGAGCGTCTTCTTCCTCTTCGTCATCTAAGCCTTCTCCTGCAAGCAATCCAGAAACTACTGGAGCCACAAACTGCATGAGATAGGCTAGTCCCGTGGTTCCGAAGGTAGCGACAGCACTTTGCCCGAGGGCCCTCTTGATGCCCATCACCCTGGTCTCAGGCACTTTCATTTCATTGTAAGCCAAAATTGGGTTCGTCACAGCAATCCTAGCTATCTCGGCGCGGAAAGAAATGAAAGGTGCCGCCCACGCGGTTATACCAAGGCGCTTAGCCTGGGTTACAAAGTCTACCAGATTGTTATATACCGGCATGGAAGCCCGAGTCTTGTTAGCGGCAACTCGTTTCAGGGTAATAATTGCAGCCTCTTTGGGCTGGCTATTCGCCACTAGACTCTGAATGTCCGGAGTAGTTGGGGGATAGACCTCAAGTATCCGTTCAGCCTGTGCCTGACTCATGTTATCCATCGCTACCCTAGTTTGCTTCGGGGAACGATATCCGACGCCTCCGACAAATGCCTTAACATGATTATCCAGGCTGGCCTCAAACGATACAATCTTCCAGAAGTTATCCCCAGCTTGGTAGGCTTTACCGGCTCGATTGTCTATTCCCTTCAAGCCTTTGATTATGGCCTGGGGGACGGGTCCAGCCATAGGCAGATAATCGGAAAGGTATCCCCCGGACTTAGCCACCCTATCCTCGAACTCCTTAGCGATATTTAGGTTAACCTCAGTGTCGCTGACGCCGAGCTCGGCATACTCTCGCATGAACTCTCGGAACTCTTCGCTGTACTTAGACTCATCTTTGAAAGCAGCTAGACCAGATCCACGAATAGCCTGGTTGGCTGCGCTCAACACTTGACCGGAACTCAACAAGAATAGTGGGTTACCAAAGAAGTTTCTAATATGAGTCCTAACCCTTCGTTTAGTCAGATTAGCCATGGTCTGGGAAGCTACCCACATCACTGCGGATTGGGTTCGACCCAAGTCAGTAGGCTGCATTTCCTCAAACGCCTGCTTAATTTCTGGTAGAACATAGTAACCCTGAAGAGCGCCATAGGTTGAGTCTGCTAAAGTCTTTCTATCTCCCCCTAACTTTTGCAGGCCGTTTTGTATTGCCAAGTTTTGGTCCTTTGTAATCACTACCACCTCCTCAGTATTTGAAGAGTTGAGCGTGGTCTCTACGTCCCGAAGGAATTTTTGATTAGCTACCAAAGAACTGAGTGCGACCATCGTCCGAGCAGCGTTGAATACATTATCGTCGTACTGACCCATTCCAACTCGAAGTCCCTTGCCTATGTCTTTTCTTTCCTTAAGGACACCCAGATTGACCAAGCCCAGTCCTCCTTCCAGAGACATTGAATCCACGGAGTTAAGGAAGCTCGCTAGTTTAAGGAGAACGTCTTTCTCATTGACGTTCGCCTCTGCATTTTTCTTGAGATCCGCATCGCTTAACACTTTCCCGTCCTTCTCCGCTATCGCCTTGATTTTCTCAAACTCCTCTTTCACCATGCTCCCTCGAATCTCATCCCGAGCTTCACTCAATCGGCGACGGGCTTCGGGGTCAGAGCTCTGCAACCACTTCCTGTAGCCAACCCGATCGTGGATCTCGTATGAGCGCATTAGATAGATGCCCCGGTTGTTTTGGATCTTAATCTTAAGTTCCGCAAGAGACTCGTGATCAAGAATCCCAGAGTTAACTAAATCATCCGATAGGGTATCTATGGCTTTTCTTAAAGACTCAACCGCACCGTAAAGCTCCTTACTGCGTTCCTTTAGCTCTCGCACTGCTGGATCCCTTACCTGCTGTCTATAGACCGGAACCGCCTGAGCGTAGAGTTTATTGAGATCTTCCTGATAAAGTTTCTCAATTTCATACCAGCCCTTTAACCACTCTTCTTTGAATCTTGACTTCTCTTTTAGATATCTTTCTGGATCCTGCTTCTGGTATTTTCCCCTCAAGCGGTTTATCTCTGCACGGAGACTAGATGTCGCTGAGCTACGGAGAACTTCCCTGGCCTCTCTAAGATTTTGGTATGCACCTGGGGCCCCTGTATCCAGGACCACGTCATCGTCAGTTGTTCCTAAAACAATGTTGACCAGCTGCAGTTCCTCCTCCGTAGGGTTTTTCCCAAAGGTTTGATTCATCAGGCGAGTAACTCTTCTCTCGTGAAACTCTGCATCCTTGGCCCCCGCTTTAGATCTGCCTTCTGCCTCCAGTTTAAGGGGGGCCAGTTTCTTGCCCAGTTTACCTTCTGTGGTAAGGGATCGAAGGAATCGATTAGATTCAATTCCTGCGGCTACCAGCCCGTCCTTACTGTAGGACTCCCTAGTTAACGACATGGCTAACGCAGGATCATTTCTTAGAATGAAAGCATCAGTAATGATTTCTAGGAAAGTGGATGCACGGGAGAAGGAAGGCTGAGCCCTCTTGTCAGGTGTCGTTGGTAGCGTAAATGGATCTCCAATTATTGCGTCTACCATTCCTGACATCAGTCCAGCGGCTTCGTCCGGAAAAGATTTTATGTAAGTCCTATACAGGTGAAGTACTGCAGCGACCTCCCCTATGTTATCCGCGCCTTTCAAGGTGCTTCCGTCCGTGGCAAGTGCAAGTTCAGCGTCATCCACTACCTCTGGCGATACACCAAGCATGGCCGCAGCCTTGGCCAGGAGAGGTTCTGGGGAGTAAGATCCCATGACCGCATATTCTGAGAGCTTACCAAGGAACTTACCCTCAGCGATCTCAACCAGAGCTTCTACCTCAGCGAGGTGACGGGCAGCAGTCGGCCCGTAATTGCCCAACAATACATCCATCCTTTCGACACCCTCGACAGTTGTGGATTGAAGGTCCCCAAAGTATTGGGAGGCTAAGGAATGAATATAACTGCGATACTCTTCAGGAGTATCCACCCCAGGGATACCTCGCTGCATGTCGCGGTCACTGATGACCCGATCTACTACTCGACCCACAGTCAGTTCAGGAGTAGCCGCTCTAGAGAAGGAGTAGTCGCCTACGTCTTCGAAGGGGTCTCCAAAAAAGTCCCCCTCGTCTTCAAAGGGCGATCCGGATAAGTCAGAAGACTCATCCCCCAGGATGTCACCCTCAAACTCGTCATCCGAGGTTTGGTCTACTACTGCCTGAATCTCAACGAACAAGTCAATTGGCTGTACCCCTTCTTCAGTCTTGATGAAGTTGTCAGGATAAGCGTCACTGATCCTGTAGGGGCCTTTGGCCCACTCTGCCGTGGTGGGATCGCTCTCGCTCCACCCATTACTCTCCAGGTAATCCCGCACCTCGTCGGCGGTGGGGTGTGGGTTGGAGGGGTCTTCTGCTCTGATCCACTGTTGAGAAGTTATTAGGCGATCATTGTACAGGCCATGCAACTGTATGTCCGTGCCAAAAAGCTGGTTAAACAAACCAACTCGCAAAACATAGTCGAAGGGAACTCCTGGAGCTTCGCCGCCAAGCGGCTTTCGACTTTTGTAAATTCGGTCTGCAACCCTAGGGGTAACGTCGTGTTCTTGACCCCCTTCTCGCAAACCCTCTAGAAAAGACTCCTCCTCAGCAGACAAGCCAGGTAGTACCCTTGCTAAGTCTGAGAGTTGCGAATCTTCCGTCGCAGCCGAAGCGAATTCTCCAGTTGCTCCGTCTGCCGCTCTACTAGCTCTTCCGGGGTCAACTCGTCCCAGGATTTCGAGGGGCTGACTTTGGCTGGCTTGGGTTCTTCGGCTTCCATCGAGGGGGAGTTTAGCACGAGATCTGCTGTTTGTCAACTTCTCTCTAACATTGTCCAAAGAAAGGTCAGCGTCTTCATCTCTAACTTGGACTTTAGCTCCCTCAGGAATAGTAGCCCATAAGGGGTCTCCTATTAAAGTCAGCGCCGTGTCGAGAGTTTCTTCTAGCTCTTGTCCAATCTGGGAGCGCCCTGTAAGCATGCGACCGAAGTTCCGCAATGTGATAGACCAAAGGCTACCCCTCACTAGGTCAACCCTATCACCATCTAGTTTCACCCGCTTCAAGAACTCCTGAAAGTGGAGATCAGTCAAAGAGTGAACAAGGAACTCCCGCCTTGTCTGGACCGGACTTAGCACTTCGTTATCGCCAACCCCATCCATGCCGAGAGCGTAGAACAGGTCACCAACTCCGTTGGCGTAGAACGAGGCTTTGTTAATATCGAGGCGTGCTCTGTAGGCGAGGGTTCTCAACTCGTCCTCTGGCATCGCAGAAAGGTCTCGATTTTCTGCGTAGAATCCTCCCTCTTGTTCCAGCATCTTAATCAACTGACCAACACTCGACTCATCGGCGACTCTCCTCGCAATGCTTTCAAGAATTGTGAACGCATTCGCCGAGTTACGAGAGAAGTCAATCGCAACCAGTCGAGCCGCTTTGACTAGTCGATCAATGCTTTTGACCAGAGCCTCTTGAGCTTCTGTCTGAGGAGACTCAAGCATAGAGTCAAGCGCTCGGTGCAGTCCCTCGTGAACCAAAGTGTCCGCTACTCCTCGCGGGTTAGTCTTGGCTACGTTCAATACTATCGTGTTGAAGCGGTGAGAAAACAGTCCTGCCCATTCAGCCCCAGGCGCATCCATTAACCTAAGCGTGGTGCCTTCAAGCAGTTTCGGGTTATTCAAGAAGATCTGAGAAAGGGTTCTCAGGTAGTTATCACTGCCGCTGTCCTCTGCAATAATTCTGAGCGCGTCTATAATATCGCCAGACTGATTATCAGCTTCTAATCCAAGAGCTTCGAACTGTGCCCTAACTTGAAGCGCCTCGGCTTCTTCCAACGCTGCTCGACTCCGTGATCTTTCGTAGACCACTCCATACTCTTTTTCAAATATAGCGGCTTCGTCGGTGATGTTCCACTCTGCACCTAGCTTTATTCCATTTAAGGATAAGTTAAACAAAACATCGTTAATTAGATTTCGGCGTTCCACCTCATCATCGGGGTAGATAACCTTATTCTGGTCCGCAATATTCCTGAGATAGTAGTCCCAAGCATCGATAACCGCTTCGAATTCCTCACTTATGGGCAACCCACCGGCACCATCCGATGGTGTCGGAGTATCGGGAGTGCCTGGTAGGTCCGATTCGTTAGCCTTACCGGAGGTTTGTTCTTCCCGAAGCTGATCAAACTGCTCGCCACCATCAAGAATTTCCCCCGGACTTACTGGCTGGGGAGCAGAGTCCCGATTCTCGTCAAGGGAATAGTCACCAGTACTCTTTTCGTTGATTGTAGTCGAGCCCAAAGCGATGGCACCTATTTGCTTTAAGCTGTATATCTTGCCCCTTTCCTCAACCCCAGCCTCCGTTTGAACAGCAAACTCCAGGGCTTTGGGATTCGCGACCAGCACATGAATATTTTTAAATTCAGACCTTTCTAGTATATCAATCAAAGGGGCTAGCTTTTCATCTTTCCGTGTCTCAGCAACGAAGTCGTTTAGCCCCTGCTCAGTTGTGTTCTCAAGGGCTTTGGCTCTCGTCTTAAGCGTGGCCAAAGCAACGATCTCCGCTGCCTTGTATATTACTTCAGTCGCTGCTTCTTCATTAAAACTATCACCTGCCACCGATAGTAGGCCCCCCTCTAGGCTCTCTCTAAAGATTTCTTTCTCGATGTCAGTGGCATCCCAAGACCCAATAACATTAATGGCATCCCGTTTTTCCTGAATGATTTTAGGGACCTGGCTCCCCGCTACTTTAGCGGACGCAACTCGACTAGGTTTTGCAACATCCGAGAGCAAGTTTTTTAAATTATACTCTCCAGAGCGTACGACCATTAACCCATTCTGAACTCCTCCACCCCAGTTGGTTGGTTCCAAATCAGTAGCATCGTTGAACTCCTCCGTTGTCACATCAGTTACCGCACCGACAACAAACCCGTCTTCAACGATTAGCCTGGGGTGAATTTCACCCACACCCTCGGGCACCTTTATCTTGCCCCCACTCTTCTTGTGGGACAGAGCAGACGCCATATAGTAGGGGTGGTTAACGAAAGCAAAGCCATCTTTATTTTCATCTTCCCACGGATACTTGTAGGCCTTCCGCTGTCCTTGAGGACCAACTACAAACTTAGTCTCATCAATACCCCATTTTTCAAAAAGCTTAGAGTTAACGTCTTGAAGGATTTGAGTTTTCTCGGGCTTGCTGACCCCTGTAATATCCTTAGGAAAAATCGGCATACCATAACTGGGAGAGTTCTCGTCGTTAACCCGTGCCTCAATCAGCTCGTTTATTTTTTCTTGTAAAGGATCATTATCTAATTGGCCGTTCACTGCGTTTTCATCATTCTCTTCCTCCTCAGACCTTCCGGAGCCCCCGTCGAATTCTCCTGAGGGAGAAGCAGATTCTCCAACTCCTCCTTCGGGTGCTACAGTTGCTCCTCCACCGGCTTCTCCCTCCGCAGCTTCTTCGGATCCGGAAGCTGGTTCTTCTTGTTCCTCTTGATTCTCCGCAGTTGAGTCCCCCTGTCCTCCCTCCGATCCCTCCGATCTTTGAATGTCTTGCCCATCGTTGTTTCCTGGGTCCGTGTTTTGGTTTTCCTTAATCTCCTTCTTGATGTCGTTCTCGATTTGGGTGCCATTAGCTAAAACAAGGTCGCCAGTTTTATTTTCTCTGAGAAGTCTTTTCAGAAGGCCGTTTGTGCCCTCCCCAGCCTCGATTGCCCTCTGAAAACGGCCCCTCTTGTCAGTGTCTTTAGCGTTCTTGCTGAAGCTCCTTCTGGCGTTGTCGTAAGCCTTAACAATCGTAGTTTCTAACTGGGCCTTCACCTCTGCCTCAGTCTCAGCCTCAGCCCCCGCTGCAGTGTCGATCTCAGCAACCTTATCCAAAAAAGTTTTCAAGCCCTCGGAGAGCTTACCCTTATTAATAGTAGCCGAACCTATCGTCCCCTTTGCCTCGCCTGGCTCTCCGTCGAGGTCGATCTCCACATCTAGGTAGGAATCTGCAACTAGTTTTTTCGAAGCAAAAATACCATCCACCTCTGCTTTTAGTTTCTCAGCTTTGACTTGATCATCCACAGCGAATAGATCATCGATCAGCGCCCGTATGCCATCCCTTGACATGGTTCGCGGCGTGGGTGGCGCACCCTCCTCGGCCTCTCCCTGCGGAAGTTGCTCAATTGGCAAGGAGAAATTCTCTAGTATCTGATCAAATTGCTTAACTTTTTGTTCAGTAGTTGGTCCACCAGTACGAGGCTTCCCAGAGCCGGGCTGACCACCCAAAACCTCGTCGGTGGATTTTGGGATATTGTTGATCAGGTTGTCTATCGTCTCAAGTTGGGTCTTCTCCCCAGTGCTATTAATAATGCTCCTGATCTTTAGAAGCTCCCTTCTCTTCTCGCCTTGTGTCAGATTTTTGTTACTTACGGTCTGCTGCGCCTCTGCAAGCAATATAAGAGGTAATTTCTCAGCATTTTCTGGTCTGGTTTGAGCGGGGGGTATCTGGTCTGGAGTAACCGGCTGATCATCCACAGCCTCAGCAGCGTCGGCTAACTTCGCAGCCGTCTCAGGACTGGTGGAAGCAGTCTCGACTGCGGTTTCTTTGAGGTATTGAGATATCTTATCCTTGAACCTCTCCGCTTGCTGGACAGATGCACCCTCACTATTGATAGCGCCAGCACTTCCAAGAATACCTCCAGCGAGCGCCCCAGTTAAAGCATGCTCGAAGGCCTCCGATAGCTGCATCTCCGGATTGTAGGTCCCCATCGCAATGACACCGGATAAGAGTTCGTCTGTGAATTCCTCCACAGCCTCTTTACCTGAGGAAACAAAGAGGGGTTTAAGCAGCTGACCAGTAGCGGTGGCAAGGGCTCTGGGGTTTTTAGATACTTTTGTTAGCCACCCTTTGCCAAGAGCCTCGTTCGCCTGTTTAAAAGTAACACCCCTCAGAGCGTTAGCAGAAAACAAAGCCTCAGTTCCGCCAGGGATGAGCTTCATAAGAATGCCTGTCTTAATCCCATCGGCTATTGCAACAGGGTAGGCTCGGCTTTTCGCTGAAGCTTCAGCCTCCTCAGGGGACATGCCCATTAAGATGGCCTCGTCACGATAGTTTATGTAGGCATCTTGAAAAGTTGCCTCGGCAGATCTGGAAGCTTGAAGACCAAAGTATACGTTTCCTGCTAGAGATTTCGAAGCGGCCTTTGCCAAATCATCCGAGCTGGTTAGGGCCATTCTGGAGGCAAGTCTCCTTGCCGCATGTTCCTGTATTTTAACCGCTAGGAAGTTAGTCCTGCCAATAGTACTTTTCACTGCGGCCGTACCAACTCCGCGACGGATTGCGGATCCAGCTACAGCCCCCGCGCCAGGCAGCAGAAGCATCCCCACTTCTTGACCTAGGATTCTTCCCCACTTTGATCCAGACCCGAATAGTTCGTCTTGCTCCTGAATGTTATTTCTGAGTAGAGAGACAGCTTCGACGGACTCATCACCGTCCATCCCAGGGAGACTTCCTCCCAAAAAGGTAAATAGACCCAACCCAAAGGTACCGACTCCCTGCAAAGCCCCCTCCTCCAGGTTTCTCAAAAAGTTACTGGTAGCCTCTACTGGACTAGCTTCGTCTGAAAACATATCCAGTAAGATGCCTGCAGCCCCTATGGGTGACTTAGCTCCAAGTAGACGCTTCATTCCCCCTATCAGGCCGGGGTTTTTAGTCGCCTCAGTGAATGCCCCTAGCAGCTCACTGTTGGTTTCATACTTGTCCTTATTAGCATAATAGAACTGCCGAAACTCTGCGGACCTGGGAAACACAATCCCCTCGGCCACCATACCAGCTACGGAATCTATTGATCCGTTGAGCATTACGGCGACAGCATTGTTGGCAAAGGATTCTCTAGACCCCTGGGCCTCAGCTTTGGCACGCTTTATTTCGCCAGCGGGAACCTCCGCAGCGCCGAGAGCGAGATCGATCTCCTCATCTGTAGCTGTAGTAAGCCAAGAGCGATTAAATATAACCTCACCGTTGGTGAGTTTCCGAAACTGACCCTCGGGTTTTGACTCATCTTTCGCCCAGGTGTCTGGAAGCTCCATGATAGAGTCCATATAAGAATCCCTTAAAGATTTCCTAACAGACTCACTTCCATTGAGGGCTTCTTCAGCCAGGCTTGTTAAGCCCCGCTCTCGAAGGAAACGGTAGGCCACATCATCAACAATGCCAGGATCTGAAAGGCGAGCAGATGATCCAGCGTCTTTAAGCTCTTTAATGTCCTGTGGACGCAAAAACATTTTTGCTGCCTCAACATCCAGTTCGCCATCTTCAGAGTCTTCATTGAAGACATCTTTCCCTGGCAAGAGCCTGTCACTTAGCTTTATAGTTTTCGAGCTAGCTCGAACACCAAGGTCTTGTTGAGCCAACGCCTGTGCATACTTAAACTCTGAAAGCGCTTCAATCTTCTCCCGACGGGGAGCATCGGTTGCAAGGATTTCCTCCTTGTAGCGGTCGTACCCAGCAAGGGAGAGGTAAGGATTTACATCCAGCCTTCCTTCGTTACTTCTAGTGGTCCAGTCACTCTCCGCTTTCGCAGAATCCATCCTCCGTCTGAGGGTATTCTCAAGACCCCCCAGGTAGTTGGGTGCTTGGACCTTGTAGGCTTCGAAATCAAGCTCCTGAGAGCTACCGTTACCACTGTCCAGTTGAAGGCTACGGACCTCATTAAAAATATTGAACTGTCGAAGGTTGTCGGGGCTGGCAGTCTCCAGATCGAACTGCTCTTCTGCGGCCTCTCTCCAGACATCAAAAATAGTCTTCTGCTCGTCTTGATTCGCTGTTCCCCAAGCGGGATCAGACGTTATTGCATCCCACGAAGGTAATGTAAGCGCTTCCATCTAGTATTAATTTGTCTGAACAGGGCGGCTGACGAACTCCATAAGCCGATCTATCGCTTCCCTTCCGGAGCCTGAGGATGCGCCCTTAGAGGAAGCAGTTGGCCTAGGGGTGTTGAGAGCCCGAGCCCTTGCTGCTGTGTCTCTAAATTTATAAAGAGTGTTTACAGAGTCCCATAGAGATTTGAGAAAAGCCTTCTCCTGAGTACCACTCGACTCGTTCAAGGATAGACGGTCATCTGTTTCCTGATCCAGATACTTCGAAATAAAGGCCTCCTCCGAAAGATTACGGGCGGCATCCACCACTTCCGTAGTATTTACAGAACCCCCCTGAACAAAGTTAGATAGCTGACTGAGGCGAGGTAAATTACTGCCAGCAAGGATTTGATTACTCGCGACCTTTGTGACTATGGAAGGTAAAGCTTCTTCCCTGCGGGGAGTTCCATCAGCATTTTTACTGAGCACAGTGCCCTGACCGGTCGCAAAGAACTCAGGGAACTCTTCAAAAACTCCTGACCCAAGCAGGGTTCGAAGCTCATCTCGTGTGGCCCTAAAATCTTTTAACACCTCATTATTAGCATACTCCTCAGATTGCGTTCTAATCCGGTTTCTCTCAACCCTCTGGTTGGCCATGGCAAGGGTTCTGCCAACGTGGTTTCTGAATGCATTATAATTGCGAGACCTCAGTAGGTCTTCGGCAGTGGACAAAAGTTTATCCGACTGTTCAATACTAATACCGGAAGCCCCTAGGGAGTTGGCCATACCATTTAGGAGACCTTCAAAGTTTTTCTTTTGGCTGGACTTCAAATCCAAGGCTCTTGCTATAGGCTTTGAATAAGCTGCTGCTGGGGCTAGGTCCAAAACAAGATCCTCAAACTCAACGGATAAAGGGTCTGCGTTTCTGATTCTACCTAGCGCGTCTGCCTCGCCCCTCAAAGCCTCCTGTGCTTTAATATTCTCAACCATGTTTAGGTTGGTTTGGGCGCCAGCTGCTAGGACCTGTTGATCCTGCAAGTAGTTAGAAGCCTGCCGGTAGCGCTCTGCTACAGAGGATCCCTCCATAGTAAGCGCTGGAGTAAAAACCGTACCAGAGTTACCAGCAAACCCTGGGCCCAGCATTTCGTCTGCAGCTGACCCTAAAATAGACATATTAGCCGTACATTGCGGGGTTCATTGTGCGGTTCATTGTGCGGCTCATTAAACCTTTCCTTCCATTGACCTTAGCTGCCGCATCTAATATTGGATCTTTTTCTTTTTCTTCGTCTTCTTCCTTCTCCTTAGCAGCGAGGTCGGCGGCTTTAGCTTTCTCCTTAGCAGCGAGATCGGCGGCTATAGCTTTCTCCTTGAGCTTTTCAAACTTTTCAGTTCTTCCAGCCTGATTTCTAGCAAAGCCTCTGTCTAGGTCCCCACCAGGACCGGCAATAAGATCACCCATACCAGTGGTGCCTCTACCAAAAGCCCTGATATTTTCCCTATTGACGATACCCGTCCCAGGCTTGAAGGAGCTGTCCATGAGGTCTCGGGTCAGACTACCAAACTCATTCTGCCCCGTCCCATAATCTCCAAACCGTCCCTTCTCGCTGGCAGTGCCTATCCCTTTTCCGGTGTCTCCGAAAGCAGACCCACCTCCAAACTTCTCAGGAATGGCGATGCGTGTGCTCCGACTAACAGTTTCACCTCCTTCGTCGCGGGTCTGCACTACCTCCATCCCCTCGGGGAAGGACGAAGTTCGAGAGGGCCGTCCTGTGAAAGCACTTTGCATAGCCTCGGCAGCCTCAGGGTCGGTCTTCCTCAGTCTATTGATCTCGGCAATAGAGGCATTAGTGGCCGACTGCTCAGCGGCTTTCATCGCGGGAGTCTTGCCCCCACGCATCGCGACTTGTGCCATCACCGCCCGAGGGGTGCGAAGAAACCCTGCGCCAGGACCGCCGCCCATCGAGATAGTTTCATTAGGAATCGCTGCTCGGGCTGCAGCTTTCTTTGCTTCTTCCTCATTGAGTATTTTCTGGGCTTCCGCTTCGTCC